>Ga0154314_125_pt1 | contig 219901 bp, 176 predicted proteins | sample RifGroA2_FD_105608 | JGI IMG/M metagenome (GOLD analysis project Ga0154314, IMG submission 105608) | Elusimicrobia bacterium GWA2_61_42 | reverse complement strand
CCTCGGAGTTCTTCTCCAGGTAGTCCATGTCGTCGCAGCCGTAGTCGTTCATCATCACTTCCATCGGCACGCCGTGGTGCAGGATGGAGCCCGGATCGTTGGGGTTGGTGCGGGCGGTGTTCTTGCGGCGGCTTTCCTCGGGGGTCACCCAGACGTAAAGGATGACGGCGCGCTTGAGGATCTCGGGGTCGAGCTCGCGCAGGGAATACTGGTAGCCCAGCGGGTCCTGCAGCGGGTAGGTCGACTTGTCGGGACCGCCGCGGGCGGCCTCGATAACGATGGTCTTGCCTTCGAAGGAGGCGGGATAGGCGGCGTGCTTCTCGTCCAGCATGGCGCGGGCCTCGGGCTCAAGGGCGGCGGCCACCGTCTTCCAGGCGGCGGCGTCCAGCTTGGCCAGGCGCGGGGCGATCTTCGCCTTCTCGCCGGCTTTGTCTATGCGGCGCATCAGCAGGTCGGCGGCCGAGTCGGTCTTTACCACGTTCTTCTTCATCAGGTCGTGGTAATCCTCGTTAAGCAGGTGGATCAGCGTGCCCCAGTCCTTGGTGTCCTGGAAGGGCTTGTCGCCGGCCTTGAAGAACAGGCGCGCTTTGCCCAGCTTGCCCAGTTCCTCGTCGGCGCGGCGCATCATGTGCACGTAGGGAAAATCGTCCAGCTGGAGGTTCGCGCCTATGTGGAATTCTTTCTTGAGCCTCTCGGGCTCTACGTTGGCCAGGAAGCGCCTGACTTCGGATTTGCCGGAAGCCGGCAGGGCCAGCAGCAGCACTATATCGAATGTTTCGCTCATTTTTCCTCCTAACAGAATCTGTTCAGTAAATTTTAAACAATATCCGCTGGGGATTCAAGAACTAAAATTTATATAATTCCTTATATATGACCCCTATTGAAATCATGTGGCTCGTTTTCATCGTCACCGCGACCGGCCTTTTCGTGGCGGACATAAAGCTTTCGGCCGGGCGCGCCCACGAGATAACCCGCAAAGAGGCGCTCTTGCTCTGCGCCTTCTGGATACTGGTCGCCTCCGTCTTCGGCGTGCTGACCGGCTACATGCTGGGCTTCGACCGCATGGTCGAATTCTTCACGGCCTACACCATAGAGTACTCCCTCTCTATGGACAACATGTTCGTGTTCATCATGATCTTCGCCTACTTCGGCGTGCCCAAAAAATACCAGCCGAAGATCCTGACCTGGGGCATCCTGGGCGCCGTCTTCATGCGCCTGATCCTCATCTTCGCCGGAGTGGGGCTTATCAACAGGTTCCACTGGCTCATCTACGTCTTCGGCGGCGTCCTCATCCTTACGGCGGTAAAGATGCTGCTGCACAAAGAGGGAGACATGGACCCCGGCAAGAACCCGCTGCTAAAGCTCCTGGGCAAGCTGATGCCGATAGACAAGGAATCCTCCGACGGGGAATTCTTCGTGAAGAAGGGGATCTGGCACGCCACGCCCCTGTTCGCCACCCTGGTGGTCATCGAGACCACCGACCTGGTCTTCGCGGTGGACTCCATCCCCGCGGTGCTCGCCATCTCCAGGGAGCCGTTCATCGTCTACACCTCCAATGTCTTCGCCGTGGTGGGCCTGCGCTCGCTGTACTTCCTGCTGGCCTCGGTCATGGACCTGTTCCGCTTCCTGAAGTACGGCATCGCCATCATCCTCTTCTACGTGGGCGTAAAGATGACCATCTCCGGCTACTATAAAATAGACCCTCTCATCTCGCTGGGCGTGGTGCTGGGCCTACTGGCTGCCTCCATGCTGCTGTCGGTGGCCATAAAGCACCCGCACGTGGTCCTGCCTGAACCGCATAAGGCCAAATAAATACCGCCTGAAGAAGCCCCGGGAAACCGGGGCTTTTTTTTTGCCGCTTGAAGTCATATAATGACCGCAGGGGCGGCATAAAATGACAGCAGATCCCGTTAACTGGCACTCCAGGGAGATCCCGCAGCTTTTAAAAGAGCTGGGCACCTCCCTGTCCGGCCTTTCCGCGGCCGAAGCCGGCCTGCGCCTGGCCAGGTACGGCCCGAATTCCCTCCTGGAAAAAGCCAGGCGCGGCGCGCTGGCCATGTTCCTCTCCCAGTTCAAAGACTTCATGATAGGCGTACTGATCGCCGCGGCCCTGGTGTCCGGCGCCATAGGGGAATGGCTGGACGCCTCCGTTATAGGGGCCATAGTCATCCTTAACGCCGTGATGGGCTTTGCACAGGAATACCGCGCCCAGAAGGCCATGGAGGCGCTGAAAAAAATGGCCGCTCCCTTCGCCTCCGTGATCCGGGACGGGAAACCGGAGTCCGTCCCCGCCGCCGCGCTGGTGCCCGGCGACCTGGTGCTGCTGGAGGCCGGCAGCGTGGTGCCGGCTGACCTGCGCCTCATAGAGTCCGCTTCGCTTAAGACCGAGGAGGCGGCGCTGACGGGAGAATCGCTCTCCGTGGAGAAACGCTCCGCCGCCATAGCCGGGGCGGATCTGCAGTTGGGAGACAGGCTGAACATGGCCTACAGCGGCACCTCCGTGTCCTACGGCAGGGGCAGGGGCGTGGTTACCGCCACCGGCATGGCTACGGAACTGGGCAAGATCGCCGGGATGCTGCAGGACGAGGAAGAGGTTGAGACCCCGCTGCAGCGGCGGCTGACGGTTTTTGGCAAGAAACTGGCCTGGGCCGTGCTGGCCGTCTGCGCCGTGGTTTTTATTTCCGGCCTGCTGCGGGGCGAGTCGCCGGCGCTGATATTCCTGACGGCCGTTTCGCTGGCGGTGGCGGCCATCCCCGAGGCGCTGCCCGCGGTAATGAGCATAGCCCTGGCGCTGGGCGCGGGCAGGATGGTGAAGCAGAACGCGCTGGTGCGCAAGCTGCTGGCCGTGGAAACCCTGGGCTCGGTAACCTATATCTGCACGGACAAGACCGGCACGCTTACGCAGAACAGGATGACGGTAGAGGAAGTCTACCTGGACGGGACGCGCCTGACGGCCGGCCAGCCCCCCCCGCAGCCGGAGCTCTATGCGCGGCTGCTGGCGGGCTTCGCGCTTAACAACGACGCGCTGCGCAAAGGCGAGGGCTGGGCCGGCGACCCCACCGAGACCGCGCTTTGCGCGCTGGCGGCGGCAGGCGGCCAGGACAAGCTGGAGCTGGACGCCCAGTACCCGAGAAAGGCCGAACTGCCTTTCGATTCCGGGCGCAAACGCATGACCACTTTCCACGCGGGCCAGCTGGGCGGCTGGGCGGGCGGGGCCTATTTCTCGCTCACCAAGGGCGCGGCTGAAAGCCTGCTGGAGAACGCTGCCCTGGTAATGACTTCTTCAGGCCTGACCCCGGACGGAAAAGAAAAAATCCGCGCGGCGGCCGAGGAGATGGCCGCCCGGGGCCTGCGCGTGCTGGGCCTGGCCGCCAGGCAGTGGGACGCCGTCCCGGGCGCCCTGGCCGACGCCGAGCAGGACCTGGTCTTTATCGGCCTGGCGGGCATAACAGACCCGCCCCGGGAAGAGGCCAGGGCCGCGGTGGCCCAATGCCGTACGGCCGGCATAGTGCCGGTCATGATCACCGGCGACCACCCGGTAACGGCGCGCAACATAGCCGAACGCCTGGGAATAATAAACCCGGGCGACGCCGGCGCCATGCTGACCGGCGCGGAGCTGGAAAAGCTCTCCCCCGGCGACTTCGCGCCGCGGGTGGAGGCCATAAAGGTTTACGCCCGCGTGGCCCCGGAACAGAAACTGCGCATCGTAAAAGCGCTGCAGGCGCGCGGGCATTTCGCCGCCATGACCGGCGACGGGGTCAACGACGCCCCGGCGCTCAAGCGCGCGGACATCGGCGTGGCCATGGGCATCACGGGCACGGACGTTTCCAAGGAAGCGGCCCACATGATCCTCCTGGACGACAACTTTGCCACGATCGTGAAGGCGGTGGGCGAAGGCCGCAGGATCTTCGACAATATCAGGCGCTTTGTGCGCTATGTGCTAACCTGCAATTCGGGCGAGATCTGGACCATCTTCCTGGCGCCTTTCCTGGGCCTGCCCATTCCCCTGCTGCCCATCCAGATCCTGTGGATAAACCTGGTCACCGACGGGCTGCCGGGGCTGGCCCTGGCGTCCGAGGCCGCCGAACCTGATATCATGCAGAGGCCCCCCCGCGCCCCCGGCGAAAGCCTTTTCGCCGGCGGGCTGGGCGCGCATGTGGTCTGGGTGGGGCTGCTGATGGGCTTTCTGTGCCTGGGCACGCAGGCCTGGGCTATGAAGACCGGGGCGCACTGGCAGACCATAGTCTTTACCGTGCTTTGCCTGAGCCAGCTGGGCCATGCCCTGGCCATCCGCTCGGAAAAGCGGTCCCTTTTCCAGATGGGCCTTCTGTCCAATAAGCCGCTGTTATATTCCGTGCTGCTTACAGTTGGCCTTCAGCTGGCGGTGATCTACGCTCCGGGGCTGAACAGGATCTTCCGCACCGTCCCGCTGTCCCCGGCGGAGCTGCTGCTCGCTTTCGCCCTCTCCTCCGTCGTCTTCCTGGCGGTGGAAGCCGAAAAACTGGCCCGCCGCCGCGGCCTCCTGTAAGGCGCGGCAAATAAAAAAGCCCCGGGGTTCCGGGGCTTTTTTTATCGGGGCTGCTCCCCTCTCATGACTGAACTTTTTAGTTGGCGGGCTTGGCGGCCGGCTTGGCTTCTTTTGCCGCCGCTTTCTTGGCCGGCTTGGCTTTCTCGGCCTTGGCCGGCTTGGCGGGAGCGGCCGCGGGCTCCTTCAGGATCTCCAGCAGTTCCACTTCGAACACCAGCGTAGCGCCGCCGGGGATGGCCCCGCCCGCGCCCTGGTCGCCGTAGGCGGTGTCGGAGGGGCAGACCAGCCTGGCCTTGCCGCCGACCTTAATTTTCTGCACGCCCTCGGTCCAGCAGGGGATCACGCCGCCCAGCGGGAACTCGGCGGGGGTGCCGCGGTCCACGGAGGAATCGAAAACCTTGCCGTCGGGGAAAGTGCCGTGGTAGTGGACCTTCACCATGTCGGAAGCCTTGGGAGTTACGCCCGTGCCTTCCTTAACCGGGATATAAACTACGCCGGAAGCAAGTTTCTCAGCGCCGGCTTCCTTGGACATTTTTTCCAGGAAGGGCTTGGCGGCCTCTTTCTGCTTGAGCACGATGGCTTCCTGTTTCTTGCCGAGGTATTCATTGAGCTTCATGCCGTAGGTTTCGTCCACTTTGGACGGGGTGCCGGCCAGGGCTTCCGCGAAGCCCATCTGCACGTACTTGGCTTCCTCGGGGCTGAAGTCGAATTGTTTGATCTTGGAACTTACGGCCTTGCCCAGGAAATAAAGGGTTTTCTGGTCTTCCGTCATGGGCGCGTCCGCGGCCACGGCGGAACCGGCCATGAAGCAGGCAAAAACAGCGAGCAGTATTTTTTTCATTGTATCTCCTCCTGAACCATCTCTATTATTTTACAAAAATATAGTCCGCGCGGCTAAAGAGATTGCGGATACTCGGCCGTAAAGGTGGTCCCTTCCGGCCCGGTAGTGAACGAAACTTTGCCTTTGAGGTATTTCTCCGTAAGCAGCCTTATGCTGTAGGTCCCGAGTCCCCTGCCCGCCCCCTTGGTGGAAAAAGACCGCTGGAATACCTGCAGGCGGGAATCGTCCGGCATCCGGCCTGGATTATGCACGGTAAAAGCGGCTCCCTGGGCGGTCTTGCGGCAGTTCAGGGTGATAGTCGCCCCTGACTGCTCGGCCTCCAGCGCGTTCTTGGCGAGGTTGCCGATCACGCGGGAAAGCAGCGTCTTGTCGGTCTTTATCAGGACGTCCTCGCAGTCGGCCGCGATTAGTATCTTCTTGTCTTTCGCCACTTCGTGGGCGGCAAAGAGTCCCGCTATCTCGCCGAGAAAACCAGCGGTACCCAGTTCCGTTGGCTTGGGCTGTATCTCCCCGCGCTCGGCCAGGGACAATTCTTTCTGGGACAGGATCTGCTCTATCATCCGGTCCGAAGCCTTTGACGCGGCCCCGAGATACTCCTTAAGTTCCACGGGTTCTGAGGATTCCATAAGCGAAATAAGCCCCTGCACCCCGCCGGCGGTATTGAGAATGTCATGAAAGAACAGGCGCTCCATGACAGCCCGCCGCTTTTCAGAGCTTATGTCAGACAGCGAGAGCAGAAGGAACTCTTCTCCCCCGTATTTTAAAGGCTTAACGCTGACCTTAAGGTCCAGGTCGTCCCCGAGCTTGCGCGACAGGATACGGCATTCGTTGACCGCCGCCGCGCCGCCGAGGGCGAGCGCAAGGGCCTGCGCTGCGCCGCAGCGGGTGCAGGCCTCGGTGGCGCCGCAGCCGCCCTCGGCCTCCGGCGGGTGCTTGCAGCCCAACAGGTTACCCATCCGTTTGCCAATGATGTCGTCCACGCCGTGGGCAGCCAGAAAGTCGTGAAAGGACTTGTTAACAAAAACAGCCTGACGCTGACGGTTCAGTATCAGTGCGAAGTTCAGCATCCCGTCCAGGGCGTCGGCGATCAGCGCGGAGGAGGCCAGCAGGGCGCGCTGGCGCTCTACTTCCGCCGGGGCCGCCATCTCAGGCGGCAGGAAAGGCGCTGTGTTTTTTTCTTCGGTCATAGTTCCACCACGGTCAGCCCAGGCGCCCGGAGCGGCGCAAGGCCGCCGTTATGCGCGCCATCACCAGCGGGCCCTTAAAAGGCTTTATCACGTAATCGTCGGCGCCCAGCTGGAAGGCCAGCTCCTGGCTCTTGTCGGAATTCTCGGTGGTCAGCATGATCACCGGCAGGTCCAGCAGCCCCAGGGTGCTCCTGACGCCTTTAACCAGGTCGTAGCCGTTAAGGCGGGGCATATTGATGTCGGTGACCAGCAGGTCCGGCGCCGGCCCCTCGGCTATCTTCGTCAGCGCGTCCTCGCCGTCCACGGCTTCTACGGCCGCGTAGCCGGCGTTCTCGACAAACTTCCTCAGCAGCATGCGCATGATCTGGTCGTCGTCGACTATCATCACCCTGGCCTTGCCGGACGGCGACGCGGGGGCAGGCTGAGCCGCTGAAGCGGCGGGAGCCGGGTGGGCCTCCGGTGCGGCGGCCGCGGCGGGCTGCGCCGCGGTTTTCTTTAGCTGCAGGTAGGATTCCACCTCTTTCAGGTCGGTCTGGCCGGTAGCCAAATGCCACAGCGCGTCCTTGGTTATGGTGCGCAGCGCTCCGCTCTCCGTGCCGGCCGCCGCGATGGCCTCGGCCAGGGCGCCGGAATTAATAAGTTCCTTGATCTTGGGGTCTATCAGCAGGAGCTCCACGATGGAGGTGCGCCCGGCGTAGCCGGAGCCTTCGCAAACCTTGCAGCCGACGGCGCGGTAATAAGTCTTTTCAAAACCGTGTTCGGCCAGCGCCTGCAGTATCTCCGGAGCCGCCTCCGCCGCAGGGACCTGTTCCCTGCAGAGCGGGCAGAGCTTGCGCACCAGGCGCTGGGCCGTAATGGCCAGCAGGCCGGGAGAGATCTTGAACCGGTCCACGCCCATATCTACAAGGCGCGAGATGGTGGAGATCGTATCATTGGTGTGCAGCGTCGAAAGCACCAGGTGTCCCGTCATGGCCGCCTGAAAGGCTATGTCGGCGGTTTCATGGTCGCGGATCTCGCCGACCATTATGATGTCGGGGTCCTGGCGGAGCACCGAACGCAGCACCGCCGCGAAGTCCAGCCCCTGCTTCTCGTTGACCTGCACCTGGTTTATGCCGGCCAGCTTGTATTCTATCGGGTCTTCCGCCGTGACCACGTTGGTGGTCTCCTGCTTGACCTTGTTGAGGATGGAGTAAAGAGTGGTGGTCTTGCCGGAGCCAGTCGGGCCGGTGACAAGCAGTATCCCCTGCGTGGAAGTCATGCACTTGTCCAGGCCGGCCACAACTTCGGGGGCGAAGCCCAGCTTTTCGAACGGCACTTCCGCCGCCCGCTGGTCCAGTATGCGCATCACCACCTTCTCGCCGTAGGAGGTAGGCAGGGTAGAGACGCGCAGGCCCACTTCCGCCGTGCCGATGCGGATCTTGGTGCGCCCGTCCTGCGGCTTGAAGTGGTTAGAAACGTCCAGGTCGGACATGATCTTTATGCGCGAAACCACCGGCCCCATGGCTATGTGGCGCGGCAGCTTCATGATGTTCTTAAGTTCGCCGTCTATCCTTATGCGCACGTGGCTGGACTGCTCTTCGTGCTCTATATGGATGTCGGAGGAGCGCTTGCGGTATGCCTGGGAAATGATGGAGTTGACCAGCTTGATAACAGGCGAGGTGATGGAGCTGTCCTGGGAGTCCTCCGCCTTGGTGTCGCCCATGACCATTATTTCGTCGGGGGCGTCCACCTTGCTCAGCAGGTCGAAGATAACGGTATCCGCGCTGAAGAGCTGGTCCAGGCAGGTTTCTATCTCGCGCGGCAGGGAAAACACCGGCATGATCCGCCGGCCGGTAATGGCCTCCACGTCCGCCTGGGCGTTCATGTCCGCCGGGTTCATCATGGCCACGCAGATCTCGCTCTCGGCCAGCCGGACGGGGACCAGGTCGTATTTGCGGCAAATCTTCTCCGGCACCAGCGACAGGGCGAACTTCTCCACCTTTTCGGCGCCCAGAGGCAGGTACTTGGCCTTGAATACTATCTCGGCGGCCTTTATGAACTGGTCCTGTTTTATGGTCCCGAAGTCGATCAAGGCGTGGGACAGGTATTTTTTCTTTTCGTTCCGGAACTGTTCTATCAGTTCAGACGTAACGCCCTTCACCCCCGCGAACGCCCTCAGCATCCATTCGTCGCGAAAACGCCATGTTTCGGTCATATGCGGTATTATATTACTTTATAAGCCATAAGGTCGCAAAAGCAAAAGCCCTCGAAATTTATTCGAGGGCTTATGGTTGCGGGGGCAGGATTTGAACCTGCGACCTCAAGGTTATGGGGACTGCGATGCTACAGGCGCATTTTACGCCTAAAATAGGGCCTTTTTCGCCCTTTTCCCATCGAACCTTGCGCACTAATTACTGCGCTCATGAGGCGGCAAAGTGACTGATTTACCGCGTAGGAATAGTATACCATATCCCGGCAACGATGAACCGAAGATTGCGCACCCGTTAATTTCGGGATAGCTAGGCTGTGGGAGGAGGAACGAAGTCTACAGGAGAGAACTTGCGGTGCTGAATCGTTACATCCTGCTGGGCAAGATTAACGTAGTTCCGAACCATATCCAGGGTAGAGTGTCCAAGGATGGACTGGAGGCTGAAGGCATCCCCGCCGTTCTTGATGTACTGGATGGCGAAGGTATGCCTTAGAGTGTGTGGTGAGATTCGGACCCCAGTAATATCGGTCATCTTGCCATACTGACGTAAAGCCACCTGCACGTACCGGTTCTTCATCGCATACCCACGTCGGCTTAGGAAGAAATAAGGAGCATCTCTCTCCCCCCTGACTTTCGCATACGCAGCCAGTGCCGCCTTTGTAGTCTCACTTATTGGGACGGCGCGCTCCTTCCTACCCTTGCCCATAACGGTGACCAAACCATCAGACCAGTATATCTTCTCGGTTTTCAGCGATATAGCCTCCGAGAGGCGCAGACCGGAATCCACCATCAGCAGCATCAGTGCCCTATCCCTAAGGCCACGGGATATCTTGGTATCAGGCCTCCGTAGAAGGTCATGCACCTGAGCCATATTGAGCGGCTGTATAATATGCCTCTCACGCCTGGGCTTCTCTACCCGGTCCATAATGTTCTTCTTAATGACTTTCTCCTGATGTAGAAAGCGGAAGTAGCACTTCAGAGCACCCCAGGTGCGGAATATGGTTTCCGTACTCTGGCGATTCTGCCGAAGAATGGCGAGGTATTCCCTGATATGGATTGCCGAGACCGACTCTATCTCAGTGATGCTCTTCTGCGCAAGGACTACCCCCAAAAGCTTTAGCTTTCGGGCATACCAATCGATGGTGAGCTCGCTCAGGTTCTGCGAGTAGCACCTTGAAAGGAATACCTGTTGCGCTTCCGATATCTTCATAACTCAGTCGGGGAAGGATTTACTTCCCGATTTCCGTACCCGCCACATAGCTCCTATAGTTGCCCTTCGTCGGACTTCTCGCGTCCGTTGTCTACTGTTTTCAGCACTTCCAAAGCCCCCTGGACAGTTTCTTCCGACAGCGGGCTTCCGTCAAAGGCAAGAATCTGGAGAGCTTTCAATATGAGGCGTGGGTTCCGTCCGCTACCACGAACTAGGAGCATCTGTGCGGCGGGGGCGAGAACCTCAATGTCTTCCGTAGCGCAGACACGTGCGACCAACGCTATCAATTCCACAGCCGCTGGCGGGTTAAGATGACATATGTGAAAGCGTTCCAGTAGGGGCTTGGTTATTCTGTGCTCATGTTCGGTTGCGAAGGCGAACAGCATAGAGGTCCGGAGACGCGCGTCCAGGATTTTCAGGAATCGTTCCTGCACCGCTATGCTCGCGCGGTGAAACTCGTCAAAGAAGTACACCTTTGGGGCACCGCCGTAACTGAACAGCATCTCTTCCACCTCGTCCATGGACGCGCTAGTTAACCTAGGGCTATTCCAAATCCTACCGCCCCATATAGTGCCGGAGAGGAAGCTCAAGTCCGCAGAAGGACTTCCCTTGATCCGCTTCTCAACATCGAGACATGCAGCACATAATCCACAGGGGCGCTGGCCGGACGGCGCTTCGCAATGCAGCGCCTTAACCATAGTCAGGCCGGTGGCAGTCTTTCCCACTCCAAAAGATGCCTTCAGGCCGATTGTCATGGGGGCGTTCTGACAAAACGACTCCACTATCCTGCGCCGCTGCTTAGTTAACATCTCGTCGTACTTTCCAATCCCGTACTTATCTGTAAAGTCCATATCGTCCTCCGCTTCTTAATCGTAGTTACCGGCTTACCTGATTACCGTCCATATAGGCGTCCACCTCCTCCCGCATACGCAGCCAGTCATCGGCTGAGAGATAAATAACACTCCTGGGGTAAAGTGTGGAGCTAACTTTAGCGCCAGCTATGCGCTCGCGGCGTACAGTGCCAATGCCATGACGTGCAAAAGTCTTCCCGAGCTCTGTTTCATCAAGGCCAGCGAATATGTCTGGTCTCTCTGCACGTATCCTGTTCGCGATTCCAAACTCCGGATACCCCCCATCGTCCGAGGCTTGTTCCAGCGTTCTCTTATGCGAGAGAATCCAGTCGAAGATAATCGCGTCCTTCGACTCTCTGGAGGTCTTATGCGTAGAACAGCGAACTGTCCGAGCCCAGGCCTGCCGCATGGCATCCACGAATCCGGATAAGCCGCTGGCGGCCTCCAGTCGATACGCCGACATCAAATCCAGCAGATAGCCGCGCAAAAGATACCGTTGGACGACCTTAGAGTCCTCCAAGTCCGCTGAACGATATTGAAGAGTCCCTATTCCCGGCGCGATGGTGCGAAGAATATCCTTGATGTCCTTAAGTCCGGAGAGCAAAAGGTCAGGAGAATCTATCAGGCGGGTCCCCTCTAGGTCAATTACTATCCCCCACGTGGCAGCCGCAGCGGCAAACTCCCGAGGGATTATAAACACGCTGTCGCCGTAGTCGGGACCTTCGGCCTCGCCCTTGCCAGCGACGGGGTAGCTTGACGGGAGGCTCCGGTGGTAAGCAAAATGACGAATCCAGTAGAATAGCCCGATGGCCGCAGTATTAAGGTCCTCGACGATGCATTTCTGCGGGCCAAGCCCCTTAAATGTAGTCTGCCCCCAGGATTGAACCAAGACCCGGTCTGCGTTAAATAGACTTAGCAGCAGCTGTCGTAATACGGCGATATCCGTTTCCCTGGAAACCACCAGATAGACCGGCAGTCGCGTACACGCTCTGTCAGGGCAAAAAGATCGTAACGCCAGCACCACCAGAAGTTGCTGTTTCCACCGCTTCCCAGTGACCATAGCAGCGGAGGCAACGGCCTTTCCCACAGCCGTATTAATTCCTCCTGTACTTAATGATTTCTTCATGGTTTCATCAAACGCCATCTGAAGGGCTCATTGATAGCGTTATGCGGCAAGGCCAACACTCACGCTTTGTGGAGAATTCCCCCGCTTCATTAGGCTTAGCTGATGGTCCCATCCACCGACGAGACTCGCTTCGTCAAAATCAACCCCATAAGTGCCTTGATACAGACAGATTGCATCTTCTAGGAGCCTGCTATCGGCTGACCGTTCACGAGTCGCGAGGCTTCTTCCAACGTTCCACCAACCTCTCGACACATCCCACGTTATAGGACTATCAAGCTGACTTTTATAGAAGCTCATTGCTATTCCTCCTAGACCACTCCAGGCTGCCTACGGGATTTACTACCCCACCCAGCCTGCACGGAAATTAAAGCAAAGGAGTACCATGCCACGATATTTAGGTGGCAGGCTAAATCTTATAGTAACTGGCCGGAACCAGACTATGATTATGACGTGGGGATATGCTTACTAGGAATGGTCGTAATAACGCTGCTTAATAATAGGCGTAAAGGCCGCTCTAACCTGCGACGGCTTCTCTATGTCCTCACTATGAAGCTGGCGCTGCTTCCATAGCAGGACGGTTGCAGGCCAAAAAGATGGGAAGAAAAGATGGAGAGTCCATCCAGTCAACTCAAAGGGTTTCTCTCCTTTAAATCCTTTCTCCCGAAAAAAGTTCACGAGGTCCACAATTACCTTGTTCCAGAAGGGCAAAGTATGAAGTAGCGGTTCCTTATTCTTCGAAACCCGAAGCTGCCCCGCCAAGGTCTCTTTACCAAGATTCGATTCCAGGATTCTCTTGCCTCTAGCCGCAATTCCATCCCACCTAGCAAGGCTCACAAGGGTGCCCGGCAATTTCATATCCTGATTCCCTAGTGCTCTCTTGACCTCGTCGATAACATCCAGCCAATCTTGATATAACGGCTGATGCGTCTTATCCCGACGTCCCAAGCATTTACCGGGGCCCGCCATCGCTAATAAGAAATTCAGCTGCTTTCTTCGCACACGTTTCCGTACTTCCCCAATAACAAGGAAAAATAGAGTCCAGGAATACCACCGAACTGCGGAACTCAGTTTACCCCAGAGCTCTTTCATCGGGACTTTACGTGAATTCAACTCTTCGTTCAACCATCCGAACTCGGGCTTGGCGTAGGAAAGAGGGTTGAGTCTTGTATCCCGTGCAGTCTTATAGGTCAACGTGAATATCGCAACAAGACTTTGCGCCTGAAGAGACTGGTTAAGAAGTTCAGAGTCACTTACGGGCGGAATAACGATTACCTCCCGTTTAGGGTCAACAAGTACCTGTTTAACAATGTATGTGGCTTCTTCCGGAAACCCGACAGGCGGACTCCATATAGCCGACTTGCTAGGCCGCCTCTTAAAATACCGTACGTTCGGGGCGTGATGCTCGGTTGATGGACTTTCTCCCTTCATAGACCTATCCATGGAATGTATCTCGGTCCAATCACTCGTAATACTTGCTTATGCGGGTATGGCCGGATACGCGGTACTTGCCGCTCAGGGTGTCGCTGTCGGACTTGTACGGAATCTTCTCTGTAATACCCAGCTTCCGCAGCTCTGCCCGCACCCGGTGGACATCGCCACCATCTGCCCAATCGTAGGTGTAGACGCAGATGACCTTCTTATCCATATCGACGGCATTGGGGTTCTGTTTCCCGGTTGAAACCTTTGAGGACCCGCCGAGCTTCCCATCCTCGGTCGCTTCCTTAATCTTAGCCCAGACCTTATCTACGGCACTCGTTTGCACGAAAACAAGCCACTTACCGCTGCGCTCAGTCGGCTCAGGATATGATCCTGTCATTCTCTCGGCGATGAGCCAGTAAGCTTCTTTGACCTTGGAAGGCTTCCCTTTGGCAGCGACAATCTTACGCGCCCTTTTAAGCAGGTCATTCAAGTCAATCTTTGGCTTAGGCTGCTTCATAGCCTTATTCCCCCTGCGTCATATGGAACACCATTTCGGTAACGAACCGCTTGAAGGAGTCGTTCTCCATAAACTGCTTGTACATGTGGGTATCGTCCTTAAGGACGTTTAACATTACGTTCGCCAAGGCACGGTCATGCTCAATACGGGCCGTATTCGGTGTATTCTTCTTTGCATTCTGATAAGCCAGGTCTGCGGCAACCTTTGGGACTATATCGTTCTGGATACGCCGCATCACTTGGTCTCCATCGGTGAACAAGGTCCCGAATTGGTCATTGAAGCTCTTAAGGATGTTGCTTAAGCGCTCCAGCTCAGGCTTTGAAACATAGCCTCCACCTTCTACGGGAATAGGGGATATCTCTCCATCTTTATCGTCTAGCTTTATAGCCAGGGTTGCCTTCTTCTCTGCACGATAGCTGTCCATATCTATGGCATCAAGGATTCCCTGGGAAAGGTCATCTATCCTTGGGGCAGGAAGCTTCGGCACGAGCAGGTTCAAGAAGATGCACAGCCTCTCCCACTCCCCATTCGTATACGGCAGTATGGCAGACAGGAAGTTGTAGGTACGAACAAACACCTTAGCTTTCCCTTTGAAGTCCACCTGTCCGTCCTCATCCAACCTCTTGTAGACTTCAACGCAGGACGTAAGAACGGGCTCCAGCTTATCCCTATCATCCCCACGCAGGAACATATCCACCAAGGTCTTAACCTGGTCTGGGGAGTAAACCTGAGCGGTGTCCAGGGCAGTCTTAAGGTCATGCAGCTTATTGGGGTCTGTTTCCTCACTCAGCACCGTCGTACGGTAATAGTCGGAGAAGGCTAACTTGATAGTATCCACGTCGTTCTGGAAGTCCAAGACGAACACATCCCGCTTCTCCGGGTGGGCACGGTTCAGGCGGGACAGTGTCTGCACTGCTTTAATTCCGGACAGCTGTTTATCCACGTACATGGTGTGCAGCAGCGGCTCGTCGTACCCGGTCTGGAACTTATCGGCGCAGATTAAGAACCGATACGGGTCCTCTTGAATCTTCTGTGCAATTTCCCCGCTCGAAAAGCCATTAAGTGAGGCTTCGGTCACTTTCGCCCCCCCGAAGTCATGCTCTCCAGAGAACGCTACAATGGCCTGATACGGGCTCTTCCGCTCAGCCAGGTAAGCTTTAGCGGCGTGGAAATACTGTATGGCCCTCTGGACACCACTGGTTACGACCATTGCTCTGGCCTTGCCACCAATCTTATACTTGGCCATAACCTGGTCGTGAAAATGATCCACCATAATCTCAGCCTTCTCCTGAATGGCATGGCTATGGCTTTCCACGTATTTCCGCAGCTTCTTCTGTGCTCTTTTAACATCAAATTCCGGGTCCTCTTCCGTCTTCTTGACCAACTTGTAGTAGCTATTAACAGGCGTATAGTTCTCAAGCACATCGAGGATGAAATGCTCCTGTATGGCCTGCTTCATGGTGTAGCTGTGAAAGGGCTTATGCTTTACCTTACCCTCAGCGTCGGCAGGCAAGGGTTCTCCGAACATCTCCAGGGTCTTATTCTTCGGTGTGGCGGTGAAGGCAAAGTAGCTGGCGTTCTTTATCATCTTCCTGGAAGCCATGCGCTTTTCAAGGGCATCGTTGATTGTGTCTTCAGGGTCTGAAAGAGCTTCGCTCACAGCAGCGGAGGTCTTCCCGCCCTGGCTTGAGTGCGCTTCATCGATGATGAGAGCAAAGCGCCTGGCCGTACCTTCCTTGGCGACTTCGTCGAGGATAAACGGGAACTTCTGCACCGTACTGATGATTATCTTCTTTCCCTCATCAATGAACTTACGCAGGTCACCTGCGTGTTCGGCATGCCCCACGGTAGAGGCCACCTGCATAAACTGCTTAACAGTACGCTTAATTTGGTCATCCAACAATATCCTGTCCGTTACTACTATGACGGAATCGAATATCTCTTTATCCGCCTTCCTGAGTGCTATAAGCTGGTGGGCTAACCAGGCGATGGAATTTGACTTCCCGCTGCCTGCGGAATGCTGTATAAGATACCGGCACCCAGCCCCGTGGATTGCGACATGAGCGAGAGCTTTCCTTACGACATCGAGCTGATGATAGCGCGGGAAAATCTGCCTGCGGACCTTCGCGCCGGTCTTTGGGTGCTTCTCCTCCACAGTTTGCGCGTAGTTCTCGATGATATTGGTCAGGCCGTTCGGAGTAAGAATCTCTCCCCAAAGGTACTCAGTCTTTAGTCCCGCTGGGTTAGTCGGGTTGCCGGCTCCGTCGTTGTTCCCTTTATTAAACGGTAAGAACCAGGAAGCCTTGCCGCGCAACTCGGTGCACATACGCACCTCACTTTCGTCCACTCCGAGATGGACGATACAACGCCCAGGTGTGAAAATCTTCTCCCGAGGGTCTCGGTCTCGGCGGTATTGTTCCACCGCGTCTTCCACAGTCTGCTTGGTGAGGTTGTTCTTAAGTTCAAAAGTAGCCACAGGCAGCCCGTTTATGAATAGGGCAAGGTCCAGCGCACGGCGGGTCTGGTCTGCGCTATAGGCAAGTTGGCGGGTCACTATAAAGCGGTTCTTGGCGTAGAGTTCTTCAGCTTTCACATTGCCATGGGAGGGTGTGCCGTAGAATAGGTCAAAGCGCAGGGCTCCATGATCCATTCCCTTACGGAGCACGTCTATTACGCCACGCTTACCTACTTCATTTGAAAGCCTTGTTAAGAACTTCAGGCGAGCGATGTCCGTTGCGTCCTGCTCGTTTACCATCCCTATCTTCTTAAACATCTCAGGCTGCGTGGTGCGCAGGAACTTGAATAGTTGCGGCACATCCATTACCTGGCTACGGTCAAAGTCTTTCGGGTTTCCAGCGAACCAGCCATCGAACTTAATCGGGGCTTCGGCCACTGCACCCTCGGTCATCGGCCCTAACCCGTCTACGCCGGTCATATGGCGCATGATAATGGTTTCAAGGCCTTTCTCTGAAATGTCAGTGGGGCTCATAGAGCGCTCTCCTCGGGTTCTGATTCTTCTACAGTATCGTCCGCAGTTAGGGGTTCGTTGGCAACAACATCCTTAGGCAATTGACTTACGACCTTCCGAACATCCAACTTGCCTGTAACAACATCCGAAATGAGACGTGTGCGATACTCACGAAGCAGTTCTATTTCACGCTCAAGCCTAGTCACCGCGGAGGTGAAGCGTTTAAGCTCTTTGGACAACACAGCACAGATAGATTCCTGCTCATCTGTAGGAGGTAAGGGGATGAGCGTATCCTTGATTCCTTGATGTGACAGCCCATAGCGGGTAACACCTTTAGCACTCACATGCATCTGGGTTGCAACAAAACGGTCCTGGAGAGCTCTAAACAGAAAGTCACCAGCAATAAGCTCTTTACGTGGTCGCAAAATACCTAAATGATAACCACAAACCAAATCATCAGCCTCCTGGGCTACGTACGTCGGGACCCCAATATCATCCCACTCCTCTGAGTCTTTGGTTATGACTACATCTCCAACACGGATACGATACTTGGATATTTCATCATCGGTTGCGGTAGCCTGCATGAAGTTGAGGCTGTTTGTAATGCGCTCATTCTTATAGACGTCCGTATAGTTGCATAGCCTTACTGGTTTCTCATTTGCACGGGAGTGTTTGTCCACATTACTGACGATAAGCACGGCAACGGTACGAACCTTTCGTACTGACCAATGTTTGGGGATGTTCCCCAGCCATGGAATACCAGAGGGTTTCAATGGAACATTCGGGGCAACGCCGCGGGCAACAGCGTGGTGGATAACAGCCTGCTTCTGTTCGTTCAATAACCCTATCGTCTTACGTTTCGCCCGCATAGCCCGCTCCAAACGTGCGTTAACGCAATCCAAGAACTTAACGATAGCTTCCTGTTCCTCCTGGGAAGGCAAAGGGAACGGGGCATCAAGAAAGGCCTGGTCCACCATTTGGAGTCGGGATATCCACACACCTTTAGAACGAACAGTTAATTCCCAGTTAAATGGGGCAGACCGTACCAATTCATTAATGTATGCCGGATTGATTTGGGCCCCCGGCCTAGTACGATAAACCCCATAGGCGGAACTGATAATCCCGTGATACTGCGATACTCCAAGACCGCCTCCCCAAGCCCACAGGCTATTTATAACGAGGTCTCCTGGCCAGCACAACTTATATCCAATGTAAGATTCCGCCTTAAACATCGTAACCTTCGCCGAACGTCGAGGGACAACCCCCCTGGAGGATGAAACCGACAACAACTCTTCCTTTCCATCAGAAGATCGCTTATCAATACATTGGAGTAGGGATTTGCCACGCTTTATACCCCAATGCTTCGGAATATGGCGTAACCAGGGCAACCCCGATTCCTTGTAGTCGGGATAGGGTTTGAGGTCAGCAATCATTCGTGCACCCCATCGCCCATCTGATGTTCGTAGGCCAGGCGCACGAGCCCCATTACGTATGGCAGCTCATCTAAGGATTTAATGCCTACCTCAACATCTCCGTTACCCCAGCGGCTTATTGCTGACACGTCACGGCATAGGCCCTTGGGGTCCTCTATCTCAGCATAAGGCAGATTCAGGGTTAACAGCATCCTTCTGGCCTGGGGCACGACATCAACAAAGTTGGTTTCCGCCTTATAGGCCACGTATATCTTTAGGAACTCCTCAGTCACACAAGGATCAAGTGCAAGCACTTCCTTACGAAAGGCGGAGAACACGTCCCGTATTCCTGGAGTAAGCAAATTCGGGTGGTCATTGATAGTGTAAGCCGCCTCAGTATCCACCTTGGGCTGATAGGCGGCTAAGGTATCCGCATCCAACGTGGGAGCAGCCCAAACAGCCACCACCTGTTCTGCAAGCTGGCCTGCACGTTTCTGGATAGCCGCTTCGTTCCATGTTTCAAGTTTCCCCAGCCCGGAGTTAAGCTTTAGCGGGCTTTCCTTGAATCCACCCTTCATATCCCGCTTTTCAGTAAAGGAGCGGTCGCTGTATTCGGTGTTATAGCCGGTTAAGGTTAGGTTCCCAAGGGTATGCAGCCATTGCTTCTGGACGCGCTCCCATTCTGTACCGAGCGCTTGCTTCCATGCATCCGAAAGCTTTGGGTTCTGGGGAAGAATATGCTCAATGGTGTATTCATCCACCGGCACACGCTCTTTACGTCCATGATTCTCCAGTCGACGCAGCCAGTAACTGCGACTCCTGAAATTGTAGAGGTCACGGTTAGGCAGTTCACGACGGAACTCATCGTCGCTGGGGAATCGGCGATAGGAGGGCAACGTTAGGAAATGCGCCTTGATACTTTCCAGGTAGCGGTCCTTCTTAAGCACCTTACCGAAAGAGCCAAAGGTCTTGTTCATGGAATTGGTGGGAATCGCGCAGATGGCACGACGGAACACATAAGCCTCGACCATGCGGACCGCGGCCTCGAAATCAATGGCGCCAAGCGTCTTATTTGCATAGTCGTGGTATAGCTCTAACAGGAACGGGTAGGCAACATCCACTTTCAGTTCCCTCAGGTCATGAAAGGCAAGGCCGAGCGCCGCGTCCTTTTCCGCCCCGAGTGCCATAGCGCAGAAGTGTCCGGCAAAAGCACGGATATCCTTAACCAGAGCTTCAATACCAGCTTTCACTACTGCCTGAGTACGGGAGTAATCCTTAAACGCTTCGTAGACTTCACTCTCACGCGGGATATCTCCGGTCTTAGCAGTTAAGTAGTGGCGCATGAAGCTATCGAACTGTGTTCCATATGCTTCCTGCCCGAAGTCCAGCTCCATTGGCCGCCAGAATTCCTCATAGAGGCGTGTCTGGAGGTTGGGCTCAAGGCCCATCAAAATAAAGTTCCGGATAAGGTCAGCCTGGCTTAACTCTTTACCCGTAGAGTTCATACTCTCGAAAATGAGCTGAGGGTTGTCCTGGTCGCGACTTAGAGCGACGTCCACCACTACGAGCTTAGCGAGGCCACGGCAAACTGGCACCAGGTCGCCTTTCTGCTCCGCTATCAGTTCGGAGAAGAGGTCAAAGTTCTGGGTGATTCTGAGCGAAGGCTCTTTGGGCTGTTCCCCGTTCTTAATAACAGCCTTCAGCGAGGCATTGTCCGTCTGCGAGAGCAGCAGTTTAAAGTAGCGGTCGCCGCTTTCAAGTGGATTGCTCAGGTAATAGTGGCGGAGCTTTGCAGCGGAAAACCCATCAACTGGTTCCTTGTCCCCTAGTGTGCGAGCTAATGCCTCCACCAACAATGAGACCGTAGTAAGACGCTGCTGTCCATCGATTACAAGCAACGGCGCCTGATGGGTAACCTGGGACAGCCCCTGCTCTATGTAAACGATAGAACCGATGAAATGGACAGATACAGCGTCACTTGATCCTGCACGAAGAATGTCGCTCCAAAGCTGCCGGCACTCCTTGGGAGTCCACGAATAGGTGCGCTGGTATATCGGTATTATGAACTGTGGGGACTTCTGTAGAAAACTCAACAACTTAGCTTCGGTAGCTTTCACTTTGCCCCCTTCTTTAGCAGGTCGCCCAATAGACCTTCCGCCTCTTGCTCGATGGCAAGGATATCCTTACTGATTTCCGCCAGCGTACGCAGCGGCTGGGGCTTATAGAAATGGCGGGTAAAGCTAATTTCATACCCCACCTTGGTCGATTCCCCTTTCACCCAGGCATCCGGGGTGTAGGGCAACACCTCACGCTTAATGAAAGCATCTATCCCGCCCTGCTCGAGTAGCGGCACTTGCTCGGTATCCCGGAGTTCGGTATCTGGCTCGTATTCAACAATAGCGGGCTTACCGCTCACCTTGAGCTCGTACAGGCCGTGCAGTGGGTCGGCTTTAACTTTCCCAGGTTTATGGACTTTCCCGATAACCGGTGGAGCAGTTTCAACGCGCCAGCTGACCGCACCAATCAATAGCTTTAGTTCTGAAGCTGAGAGCTTCATGTTCAACTTATCCAATGCACCGTCAACCTTTACCTGGAACACATTATGGTCTTCAAATAGCCCGCCTCCAAGCTCCTTACGGAGGGCTTCTCCTACCTCCACAAGGTGGGCATCCCGTTCCCAGGTCTTTGGGTCTAAAAGCTTCTTCTTCTTCTTTTCGGAGAGTCCCTTCTTTGAGGGAGCTTCCCCATCGGCTTCTTCCTCCGCTTCCTCATCAGCCCAGGTGTCCAAACGTTTCTCAAGCTTGGGGGTAATGCTCTGGAACTTATTAAACAGCGCGTCACCGAACTCGTCATAGAGCTTCGTCCTGATATCCTCGTCGCCTGAAGAGAAGCGGAGGGACTCTATGGCCTTTACGGAAAACTGACTATGCAGGCGTAGAGGACGCTCCACAATTACCTTCCAATAACCAAAGGCCTTGTTATCGAATATCTTTGACTCAGGGGTTTCCTGGAACTTGAGGTAGGTGTCGCAAATACGCTTAAGGTCCTCATCTGAAAGCTCGCAGTTCTTCTTGCCGAGATTCTTGCGCAGAGGCTTAAACCATAGCGTGGCATCTATCAACTGCACTTTACCCTTACGGTTCTCTGGCTTGCGATTGGATAACACCCATATGTAGGTGGCTATGCCGGTGTTGTAAAAGAGGTTAAGCGGCAGTGCCACTATGGCTTCCAGCCAGTCGTTCTCAATTATCCAGCGCCGGATATTACTCTCGCCCTGACCGGCATCTCCGGTAAACAGGGAGGAACCATTATGGACCTCGGCGATACGACTGCCGAGTGGCGTCTTATGGTTCATCTTCGAAAGCATGTTAGCTAGGAAGAGCAGTTGGCCGTCGCTCGAGCGTGTGACGAGAGAAAGCTCTTCGGCGTTATGCATCACCTTGAACCGGGGGTCCCGCATTCCTTCCTTACCCCCCATTAGCTCCAGGTCGTTCTTCCAGCTCTTACCATAGGGTGGATTCGCAAGCATGAAGTCGAAGTCCTGAGCCGGGAATGCGTCGTGGGTCAGAGTGGAATGTTCGGCGCCACCGACGATATTGTCTCCATTCCCCCCTTCACCCTTAAGCAGCATGTCCGCTTTACAGATTGCATAAGTCTCAGGGCTTATCTCCTGCCCGTACAGATAGGTCGTAATCTTCCGGTTACGCTCCTTGGCAAGTTTCTGAAGGGTTTCTTCCGCTACAGTGAGCATACCTCCGGTACCGCAGGCACAGTCATAGAGCAGATAGCTACCGGATTTAATCTGGTCTGCCACCGGGAGAAATATCAGGTTGGCCATGAGGCGGACTGCGTCGCGTGGTGTCCAGTGTTCACCAGCTTCCTCGTTGTTCTCCTCATTAAACTTACGGACCAGTTCCTCGAATACTGTCCCCATGGCATGATTATCAATCCCGGCCGGGCTCAGGTCAATCTCGGGGTCAAGGAACTTGCCTATTAATGTCCCGAGGGCATCTGCCTTTGAAAGAGTTGGGATTTGGTTTCGGAACTTGAAGTTCTCGATGATGTCCTGCACGTTGGGAGAGAAACCATCCAGGTAGTCATTGAAATCGGTGAGGAGCTGCTGCTGACTCTTACGTGACTTCAGGTCACGCAATGTGAACTTAGAGGTATTGTAGAAGGCCTGTCCGGCTGCATGACATAGGGCGGGAACCTGAGCGGTTATCCCTGACTTGTCCAGCATCGCCTTGGTGTCAAGAACAGCTTTCTTGGTAGGCTCCAGCACAGCATCCATACGACGGAGCACGCACATAGGGAGAATGACATCCGGGTACTTACCACGCTTAAAGAGGTCCCGCAGAACGTCGTCTGCGATTCCCCAGATGAAAGAGACTATCTTGTTGTGGGCAGCTTGATCCATGAATTTCGGCTCCAAATCTATGCAAATTACCACCAACCCAAATACTATTCTATATCTTAACCAGTACACTATCAACGTGAATATTATGCGTGGGCCTCGTTAATAGCATAGCAGACCATCCCGACACCGTCCTGTCGGGATGGAATTGGCTTCTATCCTTGCGCATACAATAAAATGAGTTACCGGAGAGCTTCCTAACTGGTCTTTAGGACAACAGCGCTCACTAGGAGAGCGAACATTGGGAATGGGAACAGGACTACAATGAACATCGCCAACATCATCAGAGCGACGGCTATCCCGTATCCCAGCAGATAGGCATATCCAACCACGGGATGGGCACTTTCCTTGCAGGGGGTGACAGGCAGGTTCTCCGCCTTAATGAAATACAGCTTGCCATCCTTTTCAACGAACTCACCGAGCTTGGGTTTGGTAGGCATATGGTTCTCCTGTACCCGGACCATCGCATACACGCGCTAATACTCCTCCGGTAGCATGAACGTTACTACGCTGCCGCCACCGCAGCCGCAAGAACAGTCTGCTTCGTGGTCGTCGCGGACAGCGTAGAAAGAAAAGGACGACGGCACCTTCAGGGTTCTTCCATCGTCCTCTTGGATACCGGACTCCACCTGTACCGTGGGGTCCCCCACCACCCAGGACGGGTCACCACCCTTGGAAAGAATATTGAGAGCTTTACTTCCTGGGGCGTAGAGGGCAGGGCTATCAATGCTATGCTCCGATAAAGCTTTCAGGTAACCGGGAGTTACGAAGGTTCTCATGTTATTGATATACGAAGGTCTGTCGAAAGGCTTTGGCGGCGGGCCGGTAAGGCGAGTGAAGGAAGAGATTCTACTGTCTAGAGTGAGCACGAGCTTTAACCCTTTAATATAAGAGGGCTGGTGCGACACAGTAAATCTTGGTTTATCGTCGGGGAACCGCTTTCCGCTCGAGGTTGCTGGACATTCCCGAACCCGCAGGCACCTGGTGACCTGGCAGCAGTTAAACTCCGCTGAGAGCTAAGGGACTGCACCTGTCTGTCGGTCGCATGTCGCCCTACCGCAAGCGATTGGCACACCACTCCAACCCCTTTATACTTGCGTCCGCGCCTTGTTAGGCGAGGCAGTGTTTAAGGTGTGCTATCCATGTACGAAGGAGATTCAGTATCCGTCCGTGGCAGAGAATGCTCGTAGCCGGGCTCCGGTATTCGAGAATTCACCTATAGGGAATCCGGCGACCAAAATTTCAAGGGCCTATGGAAGCTCTCTCTATTGAGCTCTTGGTTGCACCTGGACTCTTTTATTGACCTCTTCGCGGTTCCGTAGGATTTCGAATGGCTTAATACTCTTCGGGCAAAAGGAAGGTCACTGTACTGCCCCTACTGCTGTCGGAAGTGTAGCTCACAGGGCGATGGTCACGAACAGCGAAGAATTTAAACCCAGATGCAATCCTCAACGTTCTTTCGACATCCTTTCCATGGCAGTAGTTATCCCGAATCTCAGGGTCACCGATAACCCATGACGGGCCTCCTTCGCGTAGAAGCAGCCGAACAGCCCTCGTACCTGGAGCGAATAGGTTTATATCCACAATCCCTAATCGTTTAAGGGTTCTTGCGTAACCCCTGCTTACATGAACTATTAGACTGGTTTCATTCATATGTTTTCCCCTAGCGTATCGGACTGGAATTATCAGGGCCCGGGGGCACAGAACAAACTAGTGCCCTCATCATTTAAGGTGAGGGCACCAGTAGGGAGTTAAGTTACTTGGCAGAACCGCGCACTGCTTTTCGCCTCTCAACCTCGAACCTCAGGTGACGAATGCCTTGCTCCCAGCCTTTAAAGTAGTCCGACCCAAAGAATGGCAGCCAATCGTCCCATTCGTTTATTTCACAGGCATGCATCCAATCATATAAAGTGGAGCAAGAGATATTCTTTGCTAATTCCAGGGCATGCTTAAAACCCAAGCCAAAATCCGCATGCGCCTTGGTCGTCTTTTCTGCGGCGCATTGCTCGACCAACTCCTTGAATTCCTCATCTCCTAACTGAATTTCTTTCTTACTGCTGTTTGTTTTTGAGGCTACTGGCATGATATGTTTTCTCCGTATTACCGACTTTCTGGCTGGCGCATCCAAGTATTATCTCCTGGCTGCACGGGGCTATGAATAGACACCATCACCTTCTGCATCTGAAGCACTTCCATTTGGAGGACCATTAATACCGATTCGTCTTGGATACCGAACGAAGAACCGGAGCGGGCAGTGCCTAACTTAGCCCGCCGGACACTGTGTAAATCATCCGGCGTTACTTTCGTGTATCTTCTAGATACGGAAAGGGTTTGGTTTTCATCCGCGTGTAGCTAAGCCTCCCAGCAACTAAGTGGCTGGGAAGTGGTCAGAAGTAATATACGCCTTACGCGGCTCCCCTGCTGGAGCTTGGGCTCAAATGAGCCCCTTCTGTTTAAAACTGGTGAAGGCGTCCTTCGTCACGATTACATGATCGAGGACCTCTATCCCCAGCAGCTTGCCGGCGCTTACTAGCCGCTTAGTAAGCGAGATGTCTTCGTCGCTTGGCTCAAGACAACCGCTTGGGTGATTGTGCGCTACAATAATCCCAGCCGCCAGATATTTGACTGCCGGTTCAAAGACTTCCCTCGGGTGAACCAAGTTATAATTGAGCGTCCCTACTGATACGGTCTCCCTGTGCGTCTCTTGGTTCCTTGTATCGAGGAAGAAGACCATGAAGTGCTCTTTCTTTGCTCCCCGGATGTCTCGCAACTCTTCCCAGATATCGCGTGGTTTGAGATATATATTGCTCTTCTTGCCGGCGAATCTCTTTGCGATTTCCCATATCGCCTGTATAGCCACAGGGTCTTCAGCGGTCGGGGTGTAGCCATTAAAGCTATGCAGCTTATCCACGAACCGTTTAGCGAGTTTCGCCCAACTACTTTCTTCGCCTGCCGGGATATGCAGTACGAGATTTACGAGTTCCCTGTCCGATAGCTGACTCACTGGCTTTACTGTTCCTGTGATTATCATATAGTTAGCTCCTTGCCGGGATTAAGTTGTCATCCATGAACCTATAGGTGCCTCGCGCGAGTTGCTCCAGCGCGAACCCCGCACCTTCCAGAACCATCAGGTCGCGCTCTATTGATCTCTCCGAAACGCCGAACTCGTTACTCAGTTCCCTGACGCGCATTGCCCTTCTCCCTTTCTGCAGAATGAAGAGTAGCCTGTAAAGCTTCCGTTCCTTTTCGATTTCAGGAAACCTGTGCCTTTTCTCGTGTCTGTTTGGGTCTTTAAGCCTCATAATCATTTGCCTCCCCTCATGTACGCCAAGGGCATTTAGCTGGACACTCTGACGATAGATAGCTGATAGAAATGACCTATACCAAGTCCCGGCGAACAAAATCTCAAGGATGTATGGAAGTCTCCTCTAATGAGCTCCTGGTTGCACCTAAGCTCTTTTATTGACCTCTTCTTGCCGCAGTTTGAGTAAGCAAAACTCTTCATCCTGGCCTGTACCAGGCTTGCCCAGGCGGGATGATAGGTAACTCCCAAATCCCGCGCCAAGACAACAGCCGGCCTGAAATATCCAGAACGCAATATCCCCCTTAGCAGCCCAACGCACCAGTAGGTACTGGATTCCCCCTAGGCCCATGGAGGTAATTATCGAACGTCGCCATAGGCCCCTGACACTATGTGTATGTTGGAGGCAGGCCAGAGCAGCAAAGACTCCGCCGAGAATGAATGGCATTATGGTTTGCATGGACTCCCCGCAGCGCTGGCGTAGTGGGCCAGCAGCTTCCAGCAGTCGGGCCACATTATCCAGCCAAGCTTCTTCGATATGTCCTGAAAGTAGGCGTCCGGCTCGGTAGACCTATGGGGCAGGTCCTCTTTAAGCGCCTGCCAGTTACCGACTTCATCCCATTGCCTGAGCACCCGGCCATCCGTATTGCGATACCGACGCATTAATTTGGTGTAAAGTTTCTCCGCCGTTCGGTCCAACGTCAGCAGAATAAAACGCCTGTCCTTAAAGCCCTCTCGGTTGGCAGCGTGCTCCAGTAGCTCCATGTTCCGAACCAGCTGGTTCCTGGTCGAGTTGAATGTGCCACTGGCGCTGGCATCGGAGAACAGCTTAACCTCGATGAATACCAACAGCTCTTTACCGAGCCTGATTTCAACGTCAACCTCAGTAGCCCTTTCCGGCACTTCATCCGGGTCGCCGCGCATTATCTTTGCCAGCCGCTTCCGTGCACGCACCTTGCTGTCGTAGCGCTCAAGGTGGGATATGCTTCCCTCCCCTTCTTGGAGCACCTTGGCCCCTATCCATTGCAGGTACACCGGTGGGGACGGATGCGCGACCCAAAACCTTATTATGGCCTGGTCCGCATGCGGGGCATGGGTGTTGGCGAATCGGTCATTTACCGCGGCGCGGAAGAAGTCTACCAGCCAATCTTTCGTCGGCAGCTTTGATACGGCATGGAAGAAGGACCAGGTGAGGGCATCCTCGGAATTCTCCGACATTATCTCCCGGCCACGGTCCTGGTACTTCCGCAGAGCATCCTTGGTCTGTTGGTCGTCGGTATTAGTGGGGTCGAACCCTGCTACGTTGTGAGCCACCGAGGAGTAAATCTTAATCCCGGAGGGTGTAAAATACCCGTCTTTAAACATATTGCTCCCTCCTGGGATTCTTGATTGGGTGCCACCTTAGAACGGGGCCCCGGTTTCTATGGCCATACAGAGCGCTTCATACTTGGTCCTGCTGGCTATCCTGGCGGGGTCCTCGACGCCGCAGATAGTCTTTATGAGCTCCCGTATCTTGTCCCGGCTAACGTTATGCCCGTGAGCCAGCCCGAAGATCCGTTTCACCTGCCCATCGCTAGGCGCCCACTGATAACCACCATTGCTTGCAGGCCTGCCGGGCTGCTGGGGAGCTGCTGGCGGCTTCTGTGCCGGGACCGATACTGCCTTGGATTCCTGGCTGGCAGCCTTTAACGGAGCGACGTGCTCCGTGGGTAGCACCGGGACACTGCCGTGGTTGCGGTGTGCCTCTATCCAGGCCTTTATAAGGGTGACAGGCAGCAGAGGGCGTATCGCATTGCGCTGGGCCTTAGCCATTGCTTTAGCCGCGCAGAACGGGTCATCCATTACCTGGCCGCTATGAAGCCGCAACTTCTTGGACTGTGAGGCGATACCGATACGGGAGGAATCAGTCTTGGTGTCTATGGCCTCAAGGGTCACTTCGATGCTGTCCTCGGTCTCCACCTTGCGCATCTTCTCCAGAGGGACATGTATCCCTTTGTATTCACGCGCAGCTTCCTGAACACCGAGCCAGCTTAGCCCGACGATTACATCCGTGCAAGTGCACTCGGGCGGACGCTTGCCATCCACCCACTTATGCCGTCGGCAGTAGCTGTAAACGAACTCGTCGAGATAACGCCCTTTGAGCGCATCCACGACCTGGGCCTCGTCCCGTTGATCCCATTGCCGATATACTTCCTGTGAGCTTGCTGGCTCTGACGCAGGGCCGCCTGTCTTTGTTTCCGCCGCAGTTGCTTCTTGCGGGAGCAAAACCCTTGGAATTACAGTATCCATACCGCCTCCTATACGATTTTTTCCTTACGTTGCTGAGAGCCCCTCGTATTACAGCTTCGACGTACGACAGCCTATTATCTTGTTGGTGCATAATTAAACTTGCGACCTCCTACGCATTCATCCCAGAACTGGCACATCTTGGCCGAGCAGAACTGCCCCGTGGAGTTGGGATAGAATATCCCCGCCTGCACAGAGGTCATTACCTGCCCGAGCAGTTTGAGGAAATTGTCTATGTCCGCCTGCGTCCTCGAGGTTTCAAAGCGAACAATCTTTGGCTGCTTACATCGAATGATGTAGTCGAAAGCGATACCCGTCTCTATGGTCTTGCGCATGTAGCGCAGGCCAAGCGAATAGGCGGTGGCCTGCAGGTCTTTGTCTATAGATTCCGCCGTGGGTGTTCTACCTGAGGTCTTGTGGTCTACGATGAGCGAGCCATCAGTAACGAGGTCAATAACGCCCTTAAACACAATCCGACAGTTCTCGAACCTGACCTGAAACACCTGCTCCACCAAGGTCGGCATTATCTTAGGAGCTGACTCTGTGTGGTATAGCTCCAGCATCCGTACCCCCTCGTCCATTACCTTGCCGGGAACCTCGCCTGGCTCCCACAACACCTGGCCTTTGGAGTAGTTGAAGTTCGCCGTGAAGAACTCTTTAACATCGGTTAGAGGAAGGTCCTTGCCGCTTTCGAGCTTCTTGCGGTAGTTGTGTTCGATAGCTGCATGCACGGCAGACCCGAGCATCATGTTACTGGTAGGTGGCGCATGTAGCCCTAGGACGTACCGGTAGTAATATACCGCCGGGCACCTGAGGTAGCATTTCAGCTTCGACACACTGAAAGACTCCGTAGCCTGACTACCAGGGGCCGGGACTGTCTTGGTGGTCTGTTCAGTCATAGTCGTCTAGTTCCTGCTTAGGAGGTATGAGTGAGCTACGGCCTCTGTCCTTAACCTGTCTGGCAGGCGAAGGGACTGGCTAGCCTTTGTCAGCGCATTAAAGACATCATACTTCGTGCTTGGAACTCCGACGTTAAGGAGTCCCTGGGCATCCTTGGCAAAGGCACTGCTTATCCAGCGTGCATGATTAAGTCGTGTGATTTCCTCCCTGCCGCTCGGGAGAATCTTCTGGACCGCCCGCTTTATTGCCTCTGCTGTTTCGGTAGCAACCTGTGCCTGTCTGCGCATGAAGGCGGACAAGTCGTCCACCTTCTTGTGAAAGTCACCGCTGTGGTTCCAGGAGAACTTCTTGCCAGAGGCAACGGAACGCATGCTGCCATTTAGGCAGACAAGGCGAAAAGTCCCGCCGTCTATGGACAGCGGGCCGAAGCCTATCTCTGAGTTAGTGAAATTGATGACAGGATAAATCTCATCTTTCTTCAGCGCCGAGTCACCAAACAGGATGCGGTAACAGCTATTTTCACGGCGGTCAGAGGTAACTGCTACCCCTTTGATGCTAGGCAGTAATCGGCTGGCCATGCTGCCGATGAACTCCAGCGCTTGCTCGTCGTCAAATATTTTATAGTTCCCTGGCAGAACTCCATGCAGTTCACCGTTAAGGCGCATCAGCAGGCCGTTAGGACATGCCCTGGGCATTAGCGTATGCGTATGCTCTACGAACTCCCTGGGATTAGGGTAACGGTCAAAGTAGTCCTTGGGCATCCTCAGCAGGCGGCATATCGAGGACATGGCCGTGGGACCGACCTTGTAGGATTTACCGTCAAACAGGAGGCGATAGTCGTCTTTCTCGCCGCATTCCAGGCGGAAGTCCGAGGGATTCCGGAGCAGGACATCATGCGTGTCTTCCCGGTCTTTGCGCACCTGCTCTATTACCTCGTTAATGCTCTTGAGTATCATACGGCCTCCTAACCAACGATTATCGGGGAGCGATAATTAACCACCGGAACAGGTGGGGCGTCTTGTATCTCCCCGTGCTTGCCCATTATAAAGCGATAGTTGCTTGTAATCGAAGCGAAGCGGTTCTTCTTTACCGTAAGCACCCGGTCGCCGGTAGTTTCCTCATAGTCAAGCTTTAACACTAGGTCTACCATGTGCTGTAGCTGGGCCGACCCCGAAATCTCATGACCTTTAGTTTCGTGCCCGACGAGAATAATTGCCGTATTCAGTTCCTTCTTCAGTTCTAGGAGCTCTGCCAGGAGGTGGCGCGCGGAACGCATATTTTCTAAGCACGGGGAACCTTCATCCGAATACCGGAGACTCTGGATACTGTCGATGATTAAAAGCTCGGGCTTAAGAGCTAAGGCATTCTTGCGCAGGGAGTCTATGCGGGCGTCATCCGTAATGAAGAGTGAGTCGTCTGCCTTCAGGCGAAGGCGGCGGGCACGCAGACCGAACTGTGAAAGGTCCTCTTCCGCGCTGATGTATAGGACCTTGCGGCCGGCGGCAGAGATACGCCCTGAAATCAAGGTTAAAAGCGAGCTCTTCCCCGCTCCAGCGTGGCCGGCGAACAACGTCAGGGACCGGCGCACGAACCCCTTACCTAAAACCTTATCCAGGCGGCGAAGCCCGGTAGGGATTCGTTCAACAGTTGTAGTCTGGAGGTCGTTTAAAGTGAAGAGTCCGTCGGTCATAATTGTTATATACGAGCAGGAGCATCACAAATCCTTGCAGCATGTGTCACCAGTGCCTTTGCAGATACACCTTGATGATAGCCATGCCGATAGTAAGAGAGCCTGCGAGCGCTATTTCGAGTTGGTCGAGCATCTTCATTAGCGTTCGCTTGGTGTCCGGGAGCGTGTCAGGTTTATCCGCATGATCCGTCTTGGGCGGCTCTTTAGGCTCCGGCACGGGCTTCGGGGTGTTCAACCGTTTGATTAAATCCGTCGGACTGGTGCTCTTATCCAGCACTTGCTTGCAGGCCTTCCAATCTGTCTCCTTCAGCGGGAGAATCCAGGAATCCAGCACTATCGAGGCTTTCCCCTCCTTATCAGAGATAATCACCACAGCCTGGCATGGGTCAGCATCAACCACCGTGTAGACTTCCTGAGCCCGGCAGACATCCGAGCCGAATGACTTAATAAAGCGGTTGAAAACAGACTCATCCAAAATGCACTTGTCGCCGGTCTTCCATCGCATAATTATTCCTCCATCCCAAGGAAATCAACGACGCAGTCCTGCGGGGCTTTGTCGTCTCTAAAGCGAAGTATCTTCGCATGGACAAGCCTCCAGTTATTCCACTGGAACGCTTCTAACTCAACGACTCCGTTCAGGAAACCGGGAGCAAGGCATGGCTTGCCGTCTTTTAGGACGGTCATGGCACGCCGCAGATTACTGTTCTTGCCGAGGCTTAAGTCGGAGGGCGGGACACCGGCTATCTCTCTGACCCTATCAGTGCATAGGTCGTAGACTCCAATCAACAGGCTGCCAATCATCCCAGTATTTCCATTCTTGCCGGAAGTAGCCCCAATGATAAAGCCATCCACCGTAAGGAAACGCTTGGCCTTCAGCATACCCTTAGAACGACCAACATGTTGATATAGAGCATCCCTGTGCTTGAGCATAACCCCTTCCCCACCGGAGGACAGCACGGCCTCATAGAAGTCCCTTTTATCGTCGGATACTTGTGTGGCTAGATTCAGAGAGGTCAGCTCTATGCCCTTGGCGGCCGTATCGGAGAATAGCTTCTCCAACACTTGACGGCGCCTCCAGAAGGGCTGGTTTTCAAGACTTTCCCCCTTGTACCGGAGGATATCGAAAGCCTGGAAGCTGGCGTGGCCTTCCTCCTGCTGGAGGACGAAGGCTTTCTCTGGGGAGGCGTTGCACAACGCCATTGTGCAGGAGAGTGTACCGCAGGCAAAGGTCTCGCCAGTAAACATCCTGGACTTGTTCATCAGGATTTCGCCGTCAATGACGGTGCCATCCAAGAAGTCCAAGGGCAGGTTGCGGAGGTGCTGGAAATGGTCGGTTTTCTCGGAGTAAAGCCCTGTGCGCTTGCTCAGGCACCGGGTACTGATTCGATTCTCTTTCTTGCCTATGTGAAGCAGGCCACGAACGCCGTTGAATTTCTCCTCAGCGATGAAGTCGGGATTGGACCAGATGCGTTCCTGCTCGGCTGGCGGCAGGTCCCGCAAGTCGCAGGCTAACATCGGTGCTATCTGGTCTAAAGACAAACGAGACATGCCACAAATATACGAGGAGGCATGCCGTAGCAATTAGCGAGAGAACTATTATTTATTGGGAGGTAACACTTGCGGAAGGTTTGGCTATCGAAGGTTCGCAGACATCCGGTCAAATGCTGCGTCCAAATCATCATACTCCGACTGTTGAACACTAAGCGGGTCATAATACTCAGTGTGGGACATATCGGACTTCCTGTTATGCAGTCGATACCGCAATCTTAATCCCAGATGGCTATCGGCCAAATACGAGCAGGTAACCTCAATCCCAAGCGGCTTCTTGTTTTCCGAAACCCAAGCCCGAACACATGTCTCTATGTTTGCCATTTGGCCATTTGCTGCCGAGGTTCCGCAGAACAAGTTCTGTTTAGATTGGGCACGCTGCGCAGGCAGCATACTAAAAGCAATGAGGTGGCACCAATGCCACGTCGCATTACCAGACTTGCGCACTAGTCGACCTGCGCCTGTAAGCTTCTGCGCATGATCCTGTGCAGATTCTCCCATTACAGCAAGCTGCGTGGGGAGCCGTTTGCGACTACTATACGCCCCGAGTTCCTCAAGCTTCTGTATTGTCAGCGTAACCCGCATAACCTTCGCGCGCTCTGAGAGGGGATTGGAACGCTCAGGCACATGGAACTGAGGTAGTGGAGGAAACGGCGCGTGGTAGATGATTTCCCCTGTCCCAATGGATTCATACGAAGTAGGAAAGAGGGGCAGGCCTTCTACCCGAACATATAGTGGGAGATTAAATCCGAGCTCTGAGGAAATCTCAACATCCTCGGGAGAGATGGCTAAACCCTCAACCCGAGTTACCGTATTGGATGCAGGACTGTATGACACTCTAATCTGGCGGCGCTTGCGCAGTCCCCCTAAAGAAAGAGAGCGACGGTAATAGGTGGGAATGGGGCTCATGTTTTCTTCAAGCACAACCGACTTAGAACCCAAATAGTCTAGCACACAAATCCAAGGATATCGATACCCAGAAGTTCACCCATGGTGGTTTATACCCACCAATCTATGACTTCTTAAGGTCGTGCCAGGTGGGACCAATGGAGGCAGTAACAGTTAAAGGCAGGCCCTCGATTTCTGTCTCGGCGGCGGCTTTAATCTTTGGGACTATTACTTCGGGAGGGACGCTGTCTGGGACCTCTATTAGCAACCCATCGTGGAGCTGAACGAGCATCTTGGCGCCGTAGGAGCGTAGGACGGGGGCCAATCGAATCATGGACTGCTTTGCGACATCAGCGGCGGTGGACTGAGCGAAGCCATTAACCGCGCTACGCATCCCGAAGGCGCGGAGCTTGCCGTTGGGGCTAGATATCTCGGGCAAGGGACGACGGCGACCGTAATAACTTTCAACGTAGCCATTGGTTAAGGCTCGTTGCTGCAAGGTATCTAGGAAGGCTACCAGCCGGGGCACCGCGGCAAAGTACTGGTCAAGCAAGGCGTTGGCCCTGCTCGTGGGGATGTTAAGTTTGTGAGCCAGCCCCGACGGGCCGCTGCCATAGAGCTGAGAGTAACCAAGCTGCTTACCCATAGCTCGCTGCTCAGGGGAAACGTTGAACACCGGCAGGCCAAGCATAAGAGCTGCTGTCTTGCGGTGAATATCTTCCCCCCTTTTAAGGGCTTCGACCAAGGCGGTCTCGCCGGCGCAGGCGGCCAGGATTCGGTATTCAAGTTGATCGTAGTCGATGGACAGGAAGTAGTAGCCTGGGCGGGCAACAAAGACGGACCGGATAAAGTCTGGTATCTGCTGGAGGTTGGGGCCCTTTGAGCGGAACCTTCCGGTTGGAACTCCCGTCTGTAGCCACTGGCAATGGATGGCTTCGGTGCTTGGGTTGTAGAAACGCTTGAGTGTGCGGCAAATCCCGTGAAGCTTTACCATGTGCCGGTATTCCAGCAGTACCGGGATGATAGGGTGCGATTCCGAAAAGCCGGCTAGGATATCCTTGGAGACCGATAACTTCCCGCCGGCGGTATGGTTTTTGAGCTCGACTCCAAGTGAAAGAAGGAGGTTGCGGATATCTCCCGGGGAACTCCAATTGATTGAAAAATCGCTATTAGCAACCCCTATTAACGTCGTCATGGAAGTCAATTTCGCCTCTAGCTCCTCTATAGCAGCCTCTAGGCCTGAAATCTTTTCCTGGAGAGCTCCAAAAAGGATTTTGATACCGAAAATAATCATTTCCGTGCATATGGGGGCTATGCCGAGCTCTTGCTGGTAGACCGGATTGGCCCAGTGGAGGCTATCGTGAAGCTTGTCGTGGAGGAGCCTGGTGGCCTCCGCCATCAAGCCTAAGAGTTCTCTATTATCGGAGAGCAAGCCCTCGGGCACCACGACGACACCGACATCGAGTGTGTCCGGGATTGAGTCCAGCTCTGGAAACTCAACGTAGCGCAGGAGCAAGGCTTTTAGGGTAAGCGGGCTTGAAGGGTTTAGCGCGAACCGCATCAGCTTGGGGTCGCTTAGGACGTTGGGGGCTATGCCGGCTTGCCGCAGGAAGGTTGAACAGCGGGTGGAATCGTAAAGGATTAGTGGCCGCTGGGAGAGGAAACTGGCTAGGGCTTCGCGGTCGTCCTCTCCGGTAAGCTGGAACCAGGAGGGCTCCGCAGAGCCGTCGGACCAGGCTACGGAGATGAGCTTGTCCTTTAATGGGTCCGGACCCGAGGCTTCTAAGGCAAGGGACAACGGCTTGTTGGACGGCTGGCTAAGAGCCAGCGCCTTAAGGTCTGTACGGGAAATGGGTTTGCAGGAGGGCACACCCTAAAGATACGAAGGCGCTCGGCACCCTTATCTTATGGGATATCTAGTATATATATAACTCTTAGTAACTACTCTATATACCTAACTGATTTAAGTGTATTTATACCCCATACCCTTGCCTATACTATGCAGCCGCTCGGCCGGGGAATAGAGCCGGACCCTACCTGCACACCTGCACAAACAGTGAGAATTGACCTATAGCAGTTCCCGGCGACCAAAATCTCAAGGATGTATGGAAGTCTCGTCATATCGCAGCCCTGTTGCATATGGACTCTTTTAATGACTTCTTCAAGCCGGATTCCGCACAGGTTGAACCGCCCTCAGTTCAGGACCAGGAGTTTCTTGAGATGTGGTATCTTCTTTGCTACTCCCAAGCGGGTTGTGTATTCGTACACACCCATGCCTTTGACGATACCGTGGAATCCGATGTTGGGTAACGAGTCGGACCCGAAGTCCATGTAAAACACCTGCTGGCTCTGGGTAAATAGGCCCGTGGTTCTATTGATTAGCTGCATAGTATCACCGGCAAACTCAAAGCACTTCCCTTCCACTTCATACGGATTGGCCGACAGCAGAGCGTAAATATTCCCGTATCCTTTAGGGCACCCTCGCTTAACGGCAACTGCACCGGAGAGACCAAATACTTTATAGTCCTTTGCCTCGTTAATGGTAAACCCAGCTTTCATCCAAGTAAGGGTCTCTTCAGCCGAGAAGCCTTCGCGCCTAAAGTTCTTTGCCTCGTCAATAGAAAACCCGGCTTTCTTCAAGGCAGTGATCTCTTCAAACGAAAAGTACTCACTCAATGACGCCATCTTGGCTAAATCATATTTGGACTCCCACTTAGCCTTCTCTGTCTTTGATAGTCTTGCGCAGACAGATTTGATATCCGAAAGTACCGCCTTAGAATCCAATAAGACTTTGATGTCATCCAGCGTGTAGCTATTACTTGTGCAGCTCAACGCTCCCATGGCGGAAAAACCTAAGTCATGCCAGGCCTTTGCAGAGTCAGGGGAAAACTTCGCCTGAACCCATCCGTCCACTTCTGAGGGGTCAATTCCAACCTTGCGCCAGACCAAAATGTATTGAGGGTTGCAGTTCCCTCCCCACTTCCGGGCCTCAGCTGCTGATATCCCTATATCGGCCATACTCTTTATGGCTTCAATTCCACACCCGGTTCCCGACCATGCCCTAGCTTGCTGGGGCGAGAACCCTATCCCTTCCCACGCGAAGGCCAACGACGGAGCGGTTACGCCAGTATCATACCACTGCTTCGCTCCGGCGTAGGTAAATCCGGCTTCGCGCCATTGTGTTCCGCCCCCATACCAGCCTTCCCATTCCATACGATGGCTATCCCAGTCCATACCAGTCTTTATCGACTGGATGGTTGAGCATCCGGTCAGGAACACTGCAAGGACTATGGGCACACATGCTTTCATCGTCGTCAACACTGGCGGTCTCATGATTTCCCCCCATGGATGCGCTCCAGTTTTTCAGCCTTATATACGTCCTCTGATACGACATCGAAGGATATTGTCTTATTGGCTTTATTCAAACACCCAAAAGCATAGCCATTATAAACCTGGTAATATGCCCCACCGGATTTGTAATGCACGTTATCCACACACATAGAAGCGTAAGAGCCAGATTCCTTAATCAGCTCGTCCGGCCTGGTCTCCGGCTTATACTGAACATTGAAGGCTGTGGCATAGAGATACCCCTCGTAAATCGAGTATCTGTACACCGTGTTCAGAACATCCTTGACAGGTGCCTTGGGGTTCGAGGCGGCCATAGAATCCACTACTGCCTTATTGGCAATCAAGCGAAATCTATATACCCCGCCATCCCTGGTGATTACTTCTGCCGCCTCCAAGGCACTAGCGTCTGCCCCGGCCTTATAGACGTTCTTTGTAAACCCCTTGAAAGGCCCGTCGGGAATCTGTTCAGAGCTTGATAGCCTCATTCCCTCGCTGAGCATGGTCTCGAAATCCTTAAGAGAACTCTTAAATGCGGGAATAGTCGCTACGGCGGGAGAAGGGTCTGATACTGCGGCCACGGGCTGTGCAGGAACACTTTGCGACGTTTCCTCCGCCTTTTTACCACATGCAAGCCCCAATAGAAGTATTGGCATCAAGGATAAAGACTGTTTCATGGTCATACTCATCTGTCCCCCTAGTTTTCAGGCCCAGATATAGCTTCTTCGCCATCTGGATATCCCCTAAATTTATCACTTATAAGTGGCGTTGTCAAAGCGTGCTCCTCAAGACTTATATTCTATGGATATGCATATACGCATTGATTAGAATTTAGATTGTCTCCGGAGGACTCGTGGGAACTAATTTGCAGACTGAGGTCGGAAGCCAAATACGGCGGTTTAGACTGGAACGTGGACTTACCATTGAGGAATTGGCTTTCCGGGCGCACCTGCACCCCAGTTATCTTGGAGACATTGAGCGTGGAACCCGCAACCCTTCCCTCTTGAACCTAAAGAAGATCGCAGAGAGCCTCAACCGGCCAGTAGGCAGCCTATTTGCCAGTGCCAAGAGCGCCACTCCCAGCTCCACCCGTGAAAAACAGCCTCAGTATCTTTCCCCTGATATGGATAAGGTCCTGGTTTCCCTTATCAAGTCTCTTCGCAAGAACTCCCAGAAAGACCAGGCCTATATTATTAAGTCCGCCAAAACCTTGAGCGCCAAGCTCAAGAAGAGTCACTGACCACCCCTCAGGGTAGGGACGGAACTCCTCGTGTAAGCGGTTTCACCCCCTTTCCGGATTGAACCCTATCTTCCCACGCTTTGGGTCAGCCATGATCGTTAAAGCGCGTTCCAGGTGCGACTGGCTCACTACAGGGTCAGTATCCGTGAATTCAGCAACTTCATCTGTAGCGAATATAATCGAGCGGGTTACCACCTCCCGCACGTGGGCTGCTGAAAGGTTTCCGTACTCCATGCGATTAGAAAGGGTGGTCAGGTCAACGTCTGGAGCCAATGTAACGCTCTTAGTAAACAACTTAAGCAGTTGCATTCGGAGGTCATGCCCTGGATTTGGAAAGTGCAATTTGATGTCGAATCTTCCAGGCCTGTTATTTAAGGCCTCATCAAGCACGGCAACATCGTTGGTGGTCGCCACCGTCACTACCCCCTGATTCGATTCCAGGCCGTCCAGTTCTCCGAGTAGCTGCCCCAACGGTCTTCCAGACTGACTGCGGCGCTCCACCCCGCCGAGGACATCCAAATCTTCCAGGACGACCAGGCAGGGAGCAAGACGTCGAGCTAGACCGTATATCTCTGGAATTCCCCAACCAGGACAGCTATCCAAATCCCCACATGTCACGTATATGCTTCGAGGGAACTGCGACATCAACATCTTAGCGCAGAGGGTCTTACCGCAACCTGGACTCCCCCAAAACAGAAGTCCCCGCTTTAAAGGGACGCCCATACGTCGGTATAGGTCCGATTTGCCCAGGAGGTCTATGCTGTTGGAGTTAACGAGTCTGCGCATCTCCTCGGGCAACACGACGTCCGTCCAAGATACCGGCGGGAAGGATGCCAAAGGGACGCCCTCTCCGTCGAGGATTAGATTCTTAAGTCTGGATGGGGTGTTCTCGATGTCAGTTAACACGGAGTGTATGCTCGGAGCGTCCGATGTCCGCACGTAAAACGAAAGGTGGAGTTCCTGATAGCCTATATTTCTTAGATAGATGGTGAGAGCCGCCCGTACCCCATTAGCCTCTAGGAAGTAGACCCCGCTTGAATTCGTAAACTTTCCAGTCGTCGAAAGATAGCGAGATTGGCAGGAACGTCCTTGGGGATGCTTCAGAATCTTAACGTCGGAAGAGGCGAACCACTCGGTTAGGGCCCGGTACATCAGCCACACAAGGTTTCCACGATACTCTTTGTGGAGACGAAGAGCCTCGGAGCCGTCGGTTATGCTGAGGAACTGAAAAATATGCGGTTGAGATGACGACTCAAGCCTCTCCACCAGGACTGCTTCCCTGGTGTTAGCAGATGATCTCTTTCTGACCGCGATATCAGGGTTGTAGGGCGCCATGGCTCTCCTTGTATATCCACAAATATACGAGTGAGCGGACGGACAAATGCGGTGAGTCGCCCCGCACGGGGTTCTAAGAGGTGCTGAACCTCATGGAGTTTCCATGACTCGCATTAACTTCACGCCTCAGTTGTTGAGTCGGCAACATCACTGGCTTTGCGAGTCCAATTGTCAGGGACAAGTTTTAATCCATTACGCCATCGCTCTACAATGGCCCCACGGTACCAATCCTCATTAATATCGGCATGTTCAGTAATTATTACCTGTAAGCCAGGCGTGAGCTTAGTTACAACGTCAAAGATGAACTTGAACATGCGGGACACAGCGCGCCTATCGTCTTCTCCGACTGATTCCATCGAGCCATCGATGTCCTTCTCTGGCGGGAAATAGACCTGTGAAGGTTGGTCAAGGAATAAGAATCTGGGGACAGGCCTAGCTCGCTCTGTGAACCATTTATGCAACGCAAGATGCCCGATTAGGTGATAGCCCACCCAGTTTTCTCCGCTCCCCATTCGCTCCATGGGGACTGGACCATCTACAGTATCAGCGATGATGGTTAGCTTCTTAATATCCAACCTTAAGGGGAATTTGGAATGCTCCAGATTCAAATCATGGGCCCAACTGGTCATCTGTTGCCCCAGAATAGAGATAATGGACGATATTCGTTCTTGGACTCTCTCATCGCTGAGCTCTGATTCAATCTCAGAGCACTGCCCGATAAGACGTTGAGCTTGCTCTTCAAGAGCTCGAGTATCTGGCAGTTCAGGAAGACTCTCCATGTAAAGTGAGATTCGACCGATAATTAGTGCTCGCTTTGACATCGCATCCTGCATCTGTTGCAAACGATCGTTGGAGCTTCGCACAGCCTCCATTTCCGCTCGGTTCTTTTCAAGAGCAGAATTCACCCGACTCAATCTGGAATCTAATTCCGCAATGGCTTTCTTCAGATGGGGAGCCGCACGCTCCACGGATTCCAGACGTGAAGAGACATCGGTCAAGGATTCCTTAATCCGCAACACATTTGGGACAGAGGCAGAACTTGAGAACTCATGTGAACATAACGGGCAGGACAGTCCCGGATTCGCCCCTTCAAATATCCCAATTGAACTAAGACGAGCTCGCTGTTCAGAGGCTTCTCGTGAGAACCCTACCCCATCCCTCTCAAAGGCCCTGGCGACAGAGACCTCATTGTGAAATCGCTGCTGTTCATTGAGTAAATGGTCCCGTTCAGCAGTGAGCCTGGAATACTCTTGGCCATTTGGCACATCAACATCACTGGTCGCTAGCGGTCTTTCGGCAACTGCCCTTAAGGCTGAAACCGTATCCCCCCAAGTTGTAACAACGGCGCGGGACAAGCCGGCATCTCTCGCTTGAGCGAGAAGCATTGAAGCCTTACTGATACCTTCCCCGCTCAAGGCCTTCATCTCCGTCAACTGGCGTTCACAAGAGCGAAGTTGGTCTCTCAACGAGCGCAATTTCTCCCGTTTTCGGACATATTCATCGTCTACAGCTCCGAGGAAATACGGCAAGGTGTCTTTGATCGACAGAGCGATGTATGTATCGGCGGCGCCGTGGAATAGCTGCTGGCGACGGATAATCTCATCCTGGGGTTGGAAACACATAGCGAGGGCATGGCGAACACTGGCTGACAGCGCCGGTCGAGTTTGGCCAGGCGGTGGCTCATTGAGCGTGTCGTTAATTCCACTCCAGCTAGTTAGGAGCGCAGAAAGCCCCTTCGTGTTCGTAGTCTGGCGAAGATTCCCCCCTTCTGGCACCGCGACTTCGTCACCGATATCCACGAAACAATCTTCACTGGAGGCAAACCTGGGGCCTGGACACCGCCGTGCAATAAACGCCTGTCCCTTCTCAAGCTGTAGACGGAGACCGAACCAAGACACACACCTTCGGATTGGGCCTTCTGGGACCCGACATTCCCCGGCACCGTAGCAGTAATCGACTATATCAATGAGGGCAGACTTTCCAGTCTTAGAAGCCCCTGTAATGATATTTACAGCTCCTGCCTTCAGAGGAAGTATTCGTTTCTCTCCGTGATGGCTATAAACCACGATATCTAGTATCTGCATTGTCATGGGCGCACTCCAATTAGAGCTAGAACAGTTACCGCGCTACCGGTCTCGGCGAACCATTTCCCAACAAACTCTGCTCGCTTGGCACAGTTTCGGACTTCATCACTCGAACTATTAAGCACTTTCGTGACGGCCTTAGTCCAAGCCTCATCAGCGTATACTTTGCCGCCATCGAATCGGATAAAACCATGCATTCCGCCTAACGTCAAAGCTTCCTTTGTAAATGGAGCGAGTAAGCGCGCACGGTTCGCCACTCTAGCGCGGGCCAATGGGTTTTCTTCAAGCCAGACTGCCAGCGATGTCCTAGTGGACCGAGGTAATTCCTCTCGAGTCTCACGGTGAAGGACAAACGGCAAAACCAAGAAAGACTCCTCAAACGATAATGCGCCGTGTCCGCCAGCCGCATACCCAGAAGCTGAATGCCAAAGAAGATTAGCACAGAATCCGGGGTTCAGCAGGCACTTCTCTTCACGCGACCGTTGTTCCCAGAGAGTCATTTGGTTGCTCCCTTTGCGGTTAAGATTGCTGTAAGGCGGTCGCTAAACTCTGGATGCCATCCAATCTTTGCCTCATCTGCCAACATGTGCAGAGAGCCACGACAGACAAAAGGCTCCGTCACGTTCAGGCGAATAGGAATTGCCGCGCGCTCTGCCCAAGCCAAGACAGACCGCGCTGCGTGTTCCTTAGCTTCGTCGGCAGCGACATCACCGAGATTATCACGCATTGCTTCGAATACAAGTTCCCATTCCTCACACAGGCGCTTCTCATACTTATGAAGGTCCAGGCCGACCACTAAATCATCGCGGAGCCAGCGAGACCTCTGTTCAAACGCCCGGTAATAATCGCGGATAGCCGCTGCGATACGCCGTTTTCCAGCTTTAATGATCTCTAATTGAAGGACAAAACTATATCCCTCATAAGCTGCCTTAGTCTCAGGGTCTAGCGTAAAATCAAGAAGGTCATCATCTACAGGCAAAGCATCTTGCTTAAACTGCTCTCGCAAGTCTGACATCTGAGCCTCTAGCTCGGAGGAAGCTATTCGGTCACCAGTTGCAGTAGTTAATTGAAGTCGCACGCGGCGCATCCACCACCCTTCAAGTCTTTCCAGAAACGGGACATGGTGCTCTTTTCCAACCGCCCAAAAGACCTCTTGCCGCAATTCCGAATCTAAATCTGTTATCGTCGGGGACGCATCGATTACTACGACCTTTTCGAGTATTGCACCACGGCCACTTGGAGTTGCGCCTAAATATGCCGTATATGCACTAAGGTTTACTTTGTTTGTGGAAGAGGATGCTGCGGCATCTAAGGCCTGTTGAGCTGCCGCAACATTTCTGGGAGAGGCTCGGAGTAGTGATGCGGCTGTTCCATTAGGAGCAGTAGCGGTTGTTATAAGGTACAGCTTCGCGGTAGGTGGAATGCGTCCAGACGCATGGCCTTCGAACCAAATCCTAAACGTCTTCCAAAGGTCAACGCTACTATCCGTCAAATCAGCAATGCCTTTTCGGTGATGCTTCGTCTGAAGCAGCTCCGCAATGTCCCCATCAGCAGTCTCGAAAGCTACGTCATCAAGCGTCTCAACGGAAACGAGGAAATCCGACTCAGATTTCAACCTACGAAGAGCCCAGAGTAAGGCTAAACGCACTTGATAGAGGTATCCCAACGTAGAGTCAGCAGCCGAGAATTTACCCGCGCCAGTTACTCCTGCCATGGTTATAGCTCCAGCCTAACTGCGTTGTGAAGATAAGTGGCGACCTAGGTCCGAGGGACAGCCAACCACTTTCGGAGAGGGTAGCCCGGACTTTCAATATGCATCATTGAGGATTGTCCAAGACTAGCCAGTTACTTCCCCTAACTATTCTTATAATAGCAAAAGGACTGAATCTGCTGAAACAACATGCTTTAAATCAGCACATCTCACTCTGCCAGTATGTATTCGTACATTACCCTAGGCGTCCACGATTCAGTTCTCGTTGGGTCTGGAATTTGCATCGGCGTCGTCATCTGCAATGCTTCTTTAGTGGGGGCCGTAAAAATCAAGACCGTATACTCCCGCTTAAACTTCTTTGCTGCACGCCATTCGTTTTGACTAAGGCGTACCGCTGAACGTGGCGATTTCCGCCCCTTCACCTCGAACCTGCTGTTGCCACAAGTAATATCCCAGCCGACGTTTAGATGCGCGACATTCGTTGGTTGATATCCTCGTTCTCCAAGCCAGACCATGGCCCGTGCCTCTGCCTCTTTCCCCCACTCCATATCAGGGTGCGATGACACCCGAGAGCGAGGGACGAATGCTGAGCGCTTCTTCTTAAGAAACTTCATAAAGCGTTCAGCGCCTTTCTCGACCTCAGATAGAGTTTGATTCCCTCCGAAACGGCCTCCCGGCCAAATAGACTGTATCTCACCTAGATTCAAGACTCTAACCCACTTCACTTTGCGCCTATGTGCGAAGTTACATTTACCACCAAGGGTGGTCTCATCGTAGAACACACTGTCCGAGTTGATGATCCCGACATAGTATCTTCCGGAGTCGCTGTCCGGACAAATCACATAATCTCCTGCTTTAACTTTATTACGAAAGCTCCACAGTGTCCCAGCCCACTGCCCTATGGTCTTAGCTCCACTCTCAGCTTCGCCGCCCCATCCTTCCTTGAGCTTGCCTCGTAGTTCAGCGAACGATTCAGTAGCATTGAGGTCTCCAAGCTTGTTCCACCCAATTGCTATGATGCCAGCCTGATAACACTCTCTTGCATAATCTTCAGCGTCATTCCACTTACTGGGAAGCCTTGCGAATATCTTCCAAATCATTTATCCTCCCCTGTAGTGTGAGTTGTTCCCTGGCCTTGATATGTCCACCCCAACCTAGCTTCGACTTGCCGCCTATACTCCGTAACTATTTGTTGAGGCGCATTACGGAAATACCCTTCAGCATCATCCCGTGTAGCTCCACTTAGTCCTACAAGATACTCCAAAACCCACTCAATGGGAGGTCTCTCCCTTGTGACCTTGGCTTCGCCTTGCTTAGTATACTGTGGCCCCAAGGCAGTCCAAATAACCGCATCGGCATCATGCTGCTGTGCCCAGGACTGAAGAGACGGTATGCTCTTGGGAGCATTGGAAGTCGCGGACCAGTTACCTATCAAAGGCTTCCAATTCCTTGCAGTTATTCCTTCCCTAACTTTTAGGGTGGACATCGCTTCACTCAAATCAGAAACAGTCATCCTCGCCCAGAGCAATTGAACTGGAGTCGCTGCCTCATCTATTACAAGTGTGATGCGACCATTCCCGGATTGCCGCGAGAACTCTACGGGAGCAAACGGGCCATCTGAGAGCCATGGCCCCTGAATTGGCAATTCTCTAGCGTCCCATATGAGGGAGCCCCATCCAAGGCAAACAATGCGCATCAATTATCTCCTCGTAGAGCCTAAAACGACATAGAAGCTGGGACAGACCCTAACAAACAAATTCTAACTTATTTCACGGGGAGCGACTCCTTACCAGACATGTATTACGAGTGAAGAATCACTTATAGCTATCTCCGGCAACCAAAATCTCAAGGATGTATGGACCCTCTCTCTAATGTCATCCTGGTTGCACCTGAGCTATTTTATAGCTACTTTCCTGCCGATTCCGGATACTGGCCCCAAGCGGTCCATGGGCGAGAACTTCTTGTGCTGAAGAGCCACGTTGCTGTTCGCCATATCGACGTAAACTCTTACCATATCCAACGTTGAATGCCCCAGAATCCGTTGCAGACTGAAGGCATCCCCACCGTTGAGGATATACTGGGTAGCAAAGGTATGGCGCAATGTATGTGGAGAGGGCCTGACACCCTTTATCCCTGCCTTGCCAGCATAGAGCTGTAGCTGGCGCTGAATTGTCCGGCGATTTACTCCCCCACCGAAACGGTTGATAAATAGTAGCTCCTGCCCTGGAATCTCGCCAATCCGCATTAGGTACTGCATTATGGCCTGCTTCGCTGTTGCCCCAAAGGGAACATCCCTTTCTTTCCCGCCTTTCCCCAGGACTCGTATAGTGTTGCTCTGTAGATTCACGTCATCCTTCTTAATCCCCAATCCTTCGGAAATCCGAAGCCCGGTATCCAGCAGGAGGATTGTCAGGGTACGCGTACGAAGATGCGGGAAGTTATTGTGGTCAAATTGATCCAAGAGAGCCCGTATCTGCTCCATAGAGAATGCTTGGATAAGCCGTTTAACACGTTTGGGCTTCTCCACAAGCAGCATAGGATTGGACGTGATGAAGTCTTCCTTGAGCAAGAACCCGAAGAACGTCCCCAAACCCGTATAGGCACGGTATATAGTCCCAGAACATTGCCCTTCCTCTCGGAGATGCTCTAGATAGGCCCGAATATGCGTAGGAGAGATATCCTTAGCTGCCGTTATCTTTATCCCCTCCAAAAACGCCAGGAAGGGCCCCAGCTTGTCTTTATACCACCGGACACTACCGGGAGACAGGGACTTAGCCTTGCAACGCAGGATAAAGGCGTCCAAGAGAGGTTGTAGAGATTCTGGTGAATTGCAGGATGCAGGACTGGACTTAGCGAGCAAGGGCAGCTTCATATTGCCTCCGGAAGGTCGTCGAACCTTGCGCACTCATGAGGCAATAAAAATGGCTTGTGGTTAGTGCCACAAGCCATTTCTCGTCGGACTGCTGAAAACTGGTTGCGGGGGTAGGATTTGAACCTACGACCTCAAGGTTATGGGCCTTGCGAGCTACCAGGCTGCTCTACCCCGCACATGTATTATAGCACAAGGTTTCGGCAGTTGCAACATTTCTCGTCGGAGAAAGTTACATTTTCAGACGGTGATATGTAGTGATCACATGAAAAAAGTGATCAACTAAATGATGGTGATCGGATTTGTGATCACTTCGGCGAAAGATTCAGTGAAGTGATGTCTACTGATGCCTATTGATATGACTCCCGCCGCCATTTAAAAAGGGATCTCTTTTGGGGGCTCATTTTCAGCCAAAAAGTCCTTAACATTGTATGCGTCCCTCACATACGTATTCCTTGCTGCGGCTTCACGGATTCTTTGAATTTCCTGCTCAGAAAATGCCCCAGCCTTTTGCAGCAACTTCATTGTTTTACATGCGTAGGTGAAATTACCAATATTCTCCAACGTTACAAACAGCGTCTCCCTTACTCTGCTTTTGAGAACTGGGTTTTTTAACAATATCGATATTATTTCCATCCCGAGGTTCTCGTTCTCCTCAATCGGCATTGAAAGAGACTGCGTTTCTCCGATAAAGCCATAGGGATCTTGACCGTCTCTGACATGAATTATTACGGCTTTCTTCGCCACAGCAAATCCGACCTCTTGATCTGTCCACTTGCTATTCCGGAAATTGGACGTTAACAATGCCAGAAATACATCCATCGTATTCAAGGCAATTTTAATTTCAGATTGCCAAGGAATAGTTGGCTCAATAGCCTCGTGCGCGACAAAAGCCGCCATATTAAACTTCGACAAGAATGCACTAAGCTTTGCAGCAGCCACCTTGTCTGAATTTTGATGACTAATAAAGATTTTGACGGGTTTGTTCTTCCAAATTGCTTGCACACGCTCATTGCCGGAATGCTCAACGGCCAATTCCGAGACAGACTCGACCATTTGTGGGCGAATAATAACCCGATTCAATATGTCGTTTCCTGTCTCGCGCACCACGAGCTGAAGCTTGGCTCCGATTTCCCCCTCATGCTTGCTCAATGCCGACTCTATCCTGGCAAAGATGTCCACGGGGATTTCAAGAGATAAGGTGTAGTAATATGTCCCACCATTCCAATTATCGTACTCTGCCTCCTCAATTGTAGGGCTGGAGGCATCAAGTATTTTCACGTATTCGCTGCGACCTTGCGCTTTAAAAATACTAGACAAGGTGGCAACAACACTCTTCTCTTTGCCTAAAAATGGGTTATCGTGCATAAAGTGCAAGATACACCTTAACCCCAGAAAACGTGAAAAGGGTCGCGCGGTTCACTTTGGTGATTGAAAACTAGTCAGTGTGCCGTTTTCGAAATACAAGTACTGGTCTTCGTATATCCATTGTTCATGTATACCCCAAGACCCTGCGGTTTGATTAATTTTCTGAGGTTTCCCCCAAGACATTTCCACCATCTCAGGCGTCATTCCAATTTTAATCTTGGCCGCTTTTATAGCATCCCACATTCCATGCGCCCACTTAGGATAAATCAATTTAGGGTTTTTAGTATGCCATGCAATGGGGAATGGACGAAAAACACCTATGACGTTATCCGCAGACATACTACCATCCCAAAAACCTGACTTCCCGCCATCACAAGTCAAGTTGAAGCGAATTGGGGCTAGATGCGTAAAGCCCCATTCCACACTAGCGATTGTACAATGCTCAAGATTTGATATGGGCAACTTCCCAAAATAGTCTCTATCCTCCGGCTCAATTGTGGTCGTTGAAATATATGCGACTCGATTACTCCACACCTCAACTCCAACAATTTCTTTAGCAAGGCCGAATTCACCAATAAACCCAATATCGCTTAATGCCGCCCTCTTATCGGAGGACCCGCTGTAGCCACTGAGTGATTTATTAACAACCAAAGCATTGCTCCCATCTAATTTAACTGTAGTGTATAGATAGGGGAGGCGCTCATCCTTGCGTATATCAACAACCTCACCAGCTTTCCCTGCGAGTTCTTCGTATTTAACCCCAAAGGCTTTCGGAATTGAAGAAATTTTCTTTATGTAGCCCCAATTCTGATAGCCATATCGCTGACTTTTTGCCGGCTGCGGCAGAAATAATACTTTTTCCCCTAGCCAGACCTCAGTGTTATTTACAAGATTTTTAGCTCCATACCCCAAGATAGGGAGAAAAAATAAGGCGAAGCTTGAAAAAAGAATGCGGGATAATTTTCTAAACGATTTCATGGCATCTCCCCCACTAGACATTAAAATCGGACGAACAAGTTCCGAATTATAGTCTAGCAAATGATAAGAAACAAGAATCCACTTATGCGCGCTAATCTGAACTCTTTGTGGACAGATTGTCACAAGGAAGGCTTGCCAGAATAGCTCGACCGTACAAGATATTCAAGACTCCCGCAAGCAGAAAAAAAGCGGAAATGGCCCATGGCCAGGCGATCATCCAGCCTTTCAAACCGTCGAAACATCCGCCCCATCTACAAAACAACAACCCCGTAAAGCAATTGATATATAGGTTTCCAAAGCCAAAGGTACGCTTGGCTGCATCGACATTGTTTTGATATATGTGTCTGCTCTTTTGAACTCGTGTTAGTACACACACTGGAACACAAGGAGAGCCCACCTCAGAAACATGCTCAAAGCCAGTCGCGAGCGCTATAAACGCATAGATTACATGTAAACATAAACCAATAACCAACGGTGCAATGCCCCATACCAGGGAACTATCCAAAGAAACCCTCTCCCAACCTATCGACTTATCAAAAAAGGAATATCCAGATAAGGTTGTAACAACTAACAGGCCAGGTAGATATAGTCTGAGAAATAAGAAGTCCGAAAATATTTCCACTAAACTAATGCTCATAAATGCCTCCCAAATCATTACCAAAGTAGAATCTACATCGAAGGTAGTGCCCTGACTATCTAAGCAAATACTTCGTATTCTTGTGCTTCCCTTCCGTGGATATTACACCTGCTTTCAACAGCGGCTTTATCGCATAATGAGCCCCGGGAGAGGTTACGCGCAGGGCGCGGGCTATTTCCCGGATGCCTAGCGGACCGCGCTCGCGCAGTGTGCGCAGGAGTTTTTCCTGGCGCAAAGTGAGGGATACAGGCAATCCTTTATCCTTTAATCCGAGAGCGGCCATGCGGCCCTGTACCCGCTCAAGTGTTTCAAGCACGGCTTCGGACATGAACTCCAGCCAGGAGCCTAAGTCTTCCCCCTCCACTTGTACGCGTTGAAGGGCTTTTATGTATAAGGCGCGGTTCTCAAGCAATATTTCATCCAGGGCAAAGACATGGAGAGTATCAAAGCCCGCTCTATAGAGCTGCCATGTCGCTAAAGCCCGGGCTACGCGCCCATTGCCGTCGCGGAACGGATGGATCTCCACAAAGCGCAGATGAAGCAGGGCAGAAGAGAAAACAGCCGGCAGCTCTTTGGCCCCGGTATCGAGCCAATGCAGCAAATCCCTCATAAGGCCGGGGACCTGCTTCCATGGAGCGCCCACGTGCAGTCCTGCCCTCACATCCAGCTTTCGATACGCGCCAATAGGGCCATCGTCGCAGGCCCCCTCCCCCATCAGCTTATGCAGGAACAGCACGTCCTTCTCGGTAATATGCGCGGCCTTCTCGCGCTTTTGCAGCCATTCCAGCGCGGCAAGGTAGTTCTGGGCCATGCGCACGTCTTTATTGGGATAACCAAGCGCCTTTTTGCCCTCCATCAAGCCCTTTACGGCCTCAAGAGACAGCGTGCAGCCCTCTATGGCGGTAGAACCCCACGCGGCGCGTGCCATGGCATCTTTTACCAGGGAAGGCACCCAGGGAACCTTTACGGCAGAGGCACGGATCTGCTCTTTTATCTCCGTTATGCTCTCCAGTAGACGATATACCCGGGCCGGGACTACAAATTCAGGCTTATACATGCATAAAGTTTACATAAAGTTATTCGTAAAGTCAAAAGGCACATCGGCTTAGGCGGCATCGTGCCAATTCGGCAGCTATACGACCCTGATTCATCGAAAAGTGATCGGTTGAGAATGGTGATCGGATTAGTGATCGCTTCTAGGTATGTCTAGCGACTTCTCCTGATTCGTCAGGAGAATAAAAAAGCACGACTCTCGTCGTGCTGATGCTTTGTGATATGTACTGATTCGCCTACTCGACCCGCTTGCGAGCTACCAGGCTGCTCTACCCCGCAGGAATAGTATAGCACACCTCCGCGGGAAATGCAAACACTCTATAGGTAAAGCGATCGCCTGCAGGCTAGAGGTGGATAAAGTCCTGTTTCCCGCTTTCAAGGTAGAGAGCCAGCAGCAGGTAATCGCGCAAGTGACGAGTAAGCAGGAAATTCTCCCGAACGTGCTCGCGGCCGTTCTCCCCCAGTTTCTTGGCGTAGGCGGGTTCATGCAACAGTCGCTTCATCCAGTAGGCCGTGCCGTCTATAGTACGCGTCAATATACCGGAGTACTTGTGGGTTATCTGCAACGGTATGCCGCCCACCGCGCCGGCTATCACCGGCTTGCCTTTCCATAGCGCTTCTGAAACCGTCAGGCCGAAACCTTCTTTCAGCGACTTCTGTAAAATTATCGCTGAGGCGCGCTGGATGGCATTTATCTCAATATTGCTGGTCGGGGGCAGACACAACACTATGATGTCCGGATCACCCTCGGCCGCCGCACGGACTTCAGCCAGGACCTGGGAACCTTCAGGATCGTCGTCCGCGCTGCCACCCACCAACAGGAGTCGCGCCGTGACGTAGGGTTGTATCTTTTTAAAAGCCTCTATCACGCCCAGCGGGTCCTTTAACCGGTCGAAACGGGAAACCTGCGTTATCAAAGGCTTATCCACGGGGATATTAAGTCTCCCCATTATCTCCGCTATCTCCTCGGCGGCAAGTTCTTTATTCTTGTCGGCCAGCGGATCGATAGAGGGCGGCACCTGGAACTGCTTAATAGGCAGCGCCTGCGAGAAGGACGGGGCTGAAATGACCGCGGCGTCGTAGCGTGAAACATAACCGTGCAGGAAATCCCAGACATCGGCCTGGCGATTGGAGAGGTCGATGTGGCAGCGCCATACCCATTTAGCGCCCGCCGGCTTCTTGTCTATAAGCCCGGCAGGCTGCGGGTCGTGGATAAGGGCTATATCGGCGTCGAGGTTCAGAGTCTCCAAGTTGACCTTAAGCGTGTCACGGTAAAGCTGGAAATCGGCAGGAGTCAGTTCCTGGCGCGTTCCGTGCAAGGCGTTATGGAATTTCTTGGTAACCGCATAAAAGTCTTCCCCGCCTTTAATAAGTTCCCAGCGCGGCTTTATCCCCAATTCAGTCATCATCGGGAGCATGCGGTTCAATATTTCAGCCACGCCGCCGCCTACCGCCGTGGAATTGACGTTAAGAATGGTCTTGCCTTTAAGCCTTGCGGCGATTATTTTGAGTTCTTCGATGGCGCTGCGGCCCGCCGCGGGGATATATTCGTCTATTTTAGACATTTCTGGCCTCCGTGAGACGGCGCTCTATTATGCGGATTATTCTTTGCCTCAGGCTTTCCAGCGTGTAGGAATACGGGTCAAGGCGGGAAAGTTCCTGCTCTACTTTCTCGTCGTTGAAATTAGTCTTGAACCAATGGGAGAAGTCGTCCACGCCATAAGGCGGCCGCAGCCTGGCCTCGAAAACATGCAGATAAAGGCTGGAGACGCTTACGTTCTTCAAACACTCGATGAACGAAGCATAATCCTTTGCCGAACACTCGGTGGGAAGTGAGAACCTTATGGCCCGCATAAAGTGGAATTCCCGTCCAGGCGCCACGGTACGCATAGGCCCGGGGTTTTCCTCAATGTGCCGCTCCAGCATTTTTACGAACGCATTGCGTATATCCGCCAGGGAGTTGTACCGCACGATGTCTATTGAGGTCAGTTCCTCTCCAAGGCGGTCGGCCTGCACGGTATTTGTCACCCAATAGGCGAAGTCGTTGGCGCCCTCGGGCACCAGGTGGTGTGACTGTTTAATAAAGCGGTGGGTGTGGTGGTAAATAACCGCGTCGTCGGCGGCCTTGATCCCTTCCAGCAATTCACCTATGTTAGAGGCTTTGCGCCCAGTTACTTCGGTGAGCGTGAGGCGCGTGCAGAATTTGAATGACTCCAGAGCTGTTGTTCCCATTTCTTCCCCCAATCCTTTGCCGCCGCGATAAGACGCAGCAGCCGCAAGACTTCGGTCTGCTCCGACAGGAAATACCCGGCGTTGGAGCCGGCTTTGCGTCCCACCCTTACCGTTACCCCGCTGCCGGCAAGCGCCTTGAACATATCCTCGTCGGTCAGATCGTCCCCGACCGCAATGCTGAGCGGACTTCCCAGCTGCCTGGCGAGCAGGATCACCGCGTCGCCTTTATGAGAGGCCCCGCGGGGGAGCAGTTCAAAGACCATGTGGCCGCGCCGCCACTTAAGGATTGCGCTCGGGGCCGCCATGAGCGCCTTCATCCGGTTGAAAAAGCCGCGCCTGTAAGCAGCCTTTATATTCCGGTAATGCACGCTGGCCGAGAACACTTTATTCTCCACCAGGACTCCGGTACCGGGAGGGAATCTCTCCTGCATGTCGGCGACTATCCCGGTCACAAGGCTCCGCGCTTTAGCGGCCTTGCCGTCGCGCCAGGAGAAGCCCGGGCCTTTGATCTCAATACCATGGTTGCCGCCATAGTAAAGGGCGCGCAGGCCCACCAGCTTTCGCACGCTTTGCAGCGCGCGCCCGCTCAGGATGAAAACAGAAACCCCCGGCGAAGCCTCAAGAGCCCTCAAGGCGGAGCGAAACTCCGGCGTAAGCCGAGCCTGCCCCGGGGTCTCGGCCAGCGCCGCCAAGGTGCCGTCGAAGTCCAGCGTCACAAGGAGCTTCGGCGCGGCGGCGAGGCGGGCTGAAAGCGCTTCGGAATTTTTCCAGAAAGACTTCATTTATCCCCCGTTAAGCTTGAAGTCGTCCAGCCTTAGTTTCATCAGTTCTTCGGTAAGGTTGGCCGCCCACTTGTAGATGTTGTTCTCGTGCAGGTCCTGGCGCATGCGCGTCATGCGCTCCTCCACTTCCGCCTTCGGCATAGTGAGCGAATAGTAGATGGCGTCGGCCATCTGTTCTATGTCGTAGGGATTCACTATGAGCGCGTCCTTGAGTTCGCGGGAGGCCCCGGCAAACCGGCTAAGGATCAGCACGCCGCGGTGGTCGTCGCTGGCAGCCACGAACTCCTTGGCCACCAGGTTCATGCCGTCGTGCAGCGAGGTTACCAGGCAGGTATCGGCGATCTTGTAGAACTTGGTAATTTCCTTGTGGTCGTGATGCTTCTCAAGAAAGACGATGGCCTTCCAGTCCTTGGCCTTGAACTTCCAGTTTATCCTGTCCACTTCTGCGTGCAGTTCGGCCAGGAACCGGTGGTATTGCGGGATATGCGTACGGCTGGGCGCGCCCAATTGTATGAACGTGAACTTGCCCTGGTAGGCCGGGTATTTTTCAAGGAAGCGCTCAACGGCTTTCACCCTCTCCAGCATGCCCTTGGTATAATCGATGCGGTCCACGCCCACGCCTATCTTTTCGGCCTTTATGCCGAGTTCCTTCAGCACCGCGGCCGCGTCGGGCTTCTGCGCCAGCGCCTTGGCGTCGCGCTCGGGCTGCTGGAAATCCACGCTGATCGGGAAAGGCTTCACCATGGTGGTATGCCCTTCTTTCTGCACCGAGAAATGTTCCCAGTCTATGCGCGACTCTATGGTGCGGTCCACGGTGTCCAGGAAGTTGTTGCAGTAGAACTGCGTCTGGAAGCCGATCAGGTCCGCGCCGAGCAGGCCCATTACCAGCTCTTTCTGCCAGGGACAGATGCCGAAGGTCTCGGGGTTAGGCCAGGGGATATGCCAGAACACGGCCACCCTCGCGTCGGGGCGCGCCGCTTTAATCATGCCGGGCAGCAGCGTGAAGTGGTAGTCCTGTATCAGGACACACGGTTCCTTAACATCGGCTATTTCCTCTATCACCGTCTGGGCGAATTTCTGGTTCACGTCGTAATAATACTTCCAGTCCTCTTTCCTGAAGATAGGCCGGATGTGGGCGATGTGGCAGAGCGGCCAGATGCCCTCGTTGGAAAAGCCGTAATAGTAGCCGTCCTCTTCTTCCTTGCTGAGCGCGACGCGGCGCAGGGTATAAGCGGGTTCCTCCGGCGGGACCTTTATCCGGTTATCCCCGTCGGTAACTTCAAAGTCCGCCTCTCCGCTGCCGTGCGCCACCCAAGTCCCACCGGAAGCTTTCATGATGGGGTCCAACGCGGTCACCAGGCCCCCGGCAGGGACTATCGCCCTTATATCCTTACCCTCCTTGATATGCATATAGGGTTCCCGGTTCGAAACTACGAAGAGCGGTCGTCCGCCCATTTTTGTCTTTATGTGCTCCTTTAACCGCTCCGGGGTCCAGAGCGATTCGCCCTTTTGCCGTAGACGGGCTTCGTTCTCGGCGGCGCGGCGCGCGGCCTGCAGATTGGTCGCCAGCGTGGTCGCCTCCTTCGCTATCGGAGCGAAAATATCCCCTTTTATAGGAGGCGCATTCCCGTGCGCGTCGCCGATGCGGAGGTTCTTCATCCACTCGGCCATCTGCGTAATGGGGTCCACCAGGTTCCACCTGATTATGAGCAGCGTCACCAGCGAGATCAGGATCATCTGCGCGAGCAGCCTTATGAGGGTGCGCTTCCAGATCTTGAAGAGGTCGTAGTCTATATACGAGATATCCGTAAAAAGGACTATGCGCGCCTTGTCGTTGTCGTTGAAGGTCAGCGTCAACGGATGCATATGTATCTTCTTAACGCCGATAGTGTACGCCCGGTCGGAGCCGTCGCCCTCCGAGATAAGCGCGTTGATCTCCGGGGCGCGGGCCAGCAGCTCGGGCGGCAGGGAAGAAGACCCGGAGATCAGGCTCCCGGCGGCGTCGTAGACCGCCACGCCCTCCAGTTTCTTCTGGTTCTGGAATTTGTCGGCGAGTTTCTGGAGCCCGGCCCTGTTCTGTGTTTCCAGCTTAGGCCTGATGCTTTCCTTGAAACTCTCCGCCAGCAGGGCCGACTGGGAGCGGACCTCGTCGTAGAGTTTGAGCCGCTCCTGCCGGACGTTGAACCAGGCGGAGACAAGGGCTACGAACACCACCACCACTATAAGCGAGGTAATAAGTCTGAACGTTATACGCATAGGAACCCCTTAACTACTTTAATAAATCGCCCCAAGGGCCAGGAAGTAAATCAGCAGCAGCGCCACGCCGGCGGGCAGAGCCGCCCCGGCCCACTCCCGACTTTTGATGTCAAGCTTTGCGGCGCTGATGATATTAGGGATGTTTCCCGGGATAAGGATGCCGCCTGAGATTAGCAGGCTCAGGGTGAACGAAAGGACCTGTTCCCGGCTCATGGAAGGGACTATCCCGGCGGCGGCCAGCGTGGCGTTGTCGAGGGCGGCGGAAGTGACGCCCAGCCAGTAAAGCTGCCAGGTCTTCAGTGCCGGGATCAGCCGGCCGGCAATCGGGCTTAAGCCTTCGCCCAGGTAAACCAGCGCCACCACGAAGACGTACACCTTGGCGGCGCGTAAAAGCAAGACTTTATTTGTCTCATGCGGAATATCCGCGTTGGGCGCGGCGGCGGCTTCCCGGCCCAAAGGCCGCCAATATGCCGCTAGCGCGGCCACCCCGATCACCGCCGGGGCGACCCAAAGAAACAGCAGTTCTGCCAGCCAGAAGAAGCCGGCATTGTGCGGGGCGCCCTGCAGCTTGGCGGTCACGATGGTGGACAGCGGCTCGCCTAACGGAGTCAGCGCCGCCCCCAGGCCTATCGCGAAGCAGCCGTAAACGGCGGCGCGCACGCGCGAGGGCCTGTCCAGCCTTAAGTGATAAATTATCTCGCACAGGATCAGGGCCGCGATTATGGCCGTAAGCAGGCTCGATAGGAAAGCCAGGGCCGTTATGAGCGCGAAGAGGGCGTGCTTTACGCCCAGCCGGCGCTCAAGCCGGATTATGAAACCTTCGATGCCGCCCCTGCCGTAACGGAACAGGTAGCCGGCGACCAGGACCGCGACGGAGATCTTTACCGGCTCCGCCAGCGATTCTTTGATCACGTGCCAGTTCCACAGGCCGGAAACCGTCATGGCGACGCAGCCCATGACGAGCAGGAAGAGCTCCAGCTCTTCCTCGACCCGCTTGACGGAGAAAGGCAGCAACAGCACCAGCGCCATTATGAGTGCCAGGCCCCAGACTGACCAATAAGACATAACGGCCCCCTATATGGCTATCGGGATCTTGAAAACATATTTAAGGATTATCACTACCACCACCGCAATGGCAATAGTTTTAGCCAAAAGCAGCAGAAAAGTGCCCCAGCCGGATTCAATTACAACCGGCCTTGTAGTGCCGGTATTTTTATCGGTATTTTTGGTCATGCCGCCTCCAGTTACGGGCACTAAGCCCGATTACCGGCAGGCGGCTACGCTACATGCGTATAAAAGAAATAGCCGCCGTCCGGTAGTTTAAACCGGAATGGCGGCCCGACCATTCCAAACCTCCGGAGCTGTCTCCGAACCCTTGTGAACTGATTCTACGCTAATATCAAGCGATTGTCCACTTTTTATTTTTTATTCTATGAATTCAATGTCCTGATTTCGCCCCGCCACCAGCTTGCGAGCTGCCAGGCTGCTCTACCCTGTAGAGAGGGTATACACAAGGAAAAAGAAAAGTCACTTTCCCCTGCGAGAGAACATGCATTAATCACGGGGCGCCGGCCCCCCCGCTCCACGCATAAGCATGGCGGATTTTAGTATTATTTCAGGATGAACATAAGCACTACCCGCGGCGGGGTGATGACCTTTTATATCCTTACAGGGATCTTCACTTTCGCCGGAGGACAGATAGCCGACCCCTCCAACCAGGACACAGTCACCTGGGTGGGACGGTGGCTGGCGGCGGCCGGCGCACTTCCGCTGATACTTATGGGAGTTTCGGAACTATCCCGCAAGGAACTGCAGGAAGAATTGAACGGCAGGCAGGGAGAAGAATTCTGGCCCGCTATAAACAAACTGCTGGCCTGGGGCAGCCCCGTAGTGGCCGCCTGGTATTTTTATAAAGGCAATACCTGGGACGGGCTTATGATGCTGAGCTACCCGTCCTGGCTGATACTGCTGTGGGCGGAGGCGCGGCGCCGCGGCAACAAGAATGGCCGCCGCCCCGGCCTCTTTTGCAAGGTATCCTTTTACCTCTCGCTCGCTTCCGCCACCCTGTTCTTTACGCTGATGATCACCCCCGGCTGGGGGCCGAACCTGCCGGGCAGCGGCGGCTACAAGCTCTACCCGCTGCTGTGCCTGCTTTCGCTGCTGGCGGCTATCCTAAACGTCGTCGTCTGCGCGGGCAAATCCTCCGACTAAGCCTGCAGCGCACAAAACAGCTCTTATACACCCTGGCACCGGGAAAAGAACCCGCATGAGAGATAAAAGAGCCGGAGGGGTTAACCTCCGGCTCTGAACTGATACTGGCAATACAACTGCGGCTTAGTGTTTGCCTTTGCCGCCGCCTTTCTCGGCCTTGGCGGGCCTTTCGGCTTTACCGCTTTTCTCGGCCTTCATCTTCTCGGCTTTTTCTTTCTTCTCTTTCCTGGCTTTTTCGGCCTTGGCGCTCTTGCGGGCCTCGGCCGCCGTTTTCTTGGCCTTGCTGAGCGCGGGGCCTACCTTGACGCCCAGGTCCTTGGCCACTTTGCCCCAGCCGGCTACGGGCGGCCCCTGGCGCATAGCCACTACCTTCTGCACGTTCTCGTCGGTTATGCCGCCGGGCAGGCCTTCCGCCAGCGCGAGGGCGATGGCCATCTCGCCGTCTTTCAGTTGTTTGTCACGCAGGCCGTTAAGCCGCGCGTCGTCTACCTTGAAGTCCTTCTTGAGCTTCTCGGCCACGACCGCCTGGCCTTCCGGCTGGGCCGCGTCAGTGTTCAAGTCCGCCTCCACCTTGTCCATCTGTTTTTCTTCGGCGGACTTTTCCTGCGCCAGGGCCGGGACGGCCGCGGCGAACATGAAAAGACCCGCGAAGATCAGCTGCATGTTATTGCTATTCATAGTTTTCTCCTTTTCGCTACCCCTCTTACCTGCTTAAAACCTTGAACTCTATCCTGCGGTTGGCGTCGCGGCCTTCCGAGGTGGCGTTGTCGGCCACCGGCGCGTCCGCGCCGTAGCCTTTAACTTCCAGCCTGTCGGCGGCTACGCCTTTCTCCACAAGGTAAGCCTTTACGGCAGCCGCGCGCTTTTCGGAGAGCGTCACATTGGCAGCGGCGTTGCCGGTATTGTCGGTATGGCCCTGCACTTCAAGACGCACGGAAGTACGGGGCAGCAGCGTAGCGGCGGCCTCGTCCAGGATGGTTTTGCCCTCCGCCTTTATAACGTCCGAACCGATCTCGAAAGTAACGCCTTTGAGTACCCAGTTGTCGGCGGGGATCTCTTTGGTCCCCTGCGGACAACCTTTGGCGTCCACCGCGGTGCCGGCGGGCGTATTGGCGCATTCGTCCTTGTCTTCGGCTACGCCGTCTGCGTCGGAATCTACGGGAAGGGCGCAGCCTTTCGCGTCAACTTTAACACCGGCGGCGGTGCCGGGGCAGGAATCTTTGTAGTCCGCTGCGCCGTCTTTATCGGAATCCAACGGGCACCCGGCGGCGTCCACGGCCGCTCCGGCGGGAGTTCCGGCGCAGGCGTCTTTAGAGTCCTCCACCCCGTCCTTGTCGGCGTCGGGAGCGAGCGCCTGCTTTACCTCTTCCACTTTCTTCGCGACTTCCTCCTTGGAAGTTCCGAACAGCCAGGAGACGCCTACCACGGCCTCGAGGTCGTGCGTGCCTTTGCCTATTTCCGTGTCTATCACGTGGGCTATATCCGCGCGCAGCAGGAAGTCGGGCTTGTAAAAATACTTAAGGCCGCCGCCCCAGTGCACGGCCAGGCCGCTGCTGGCGGAGGCACCTTCGGGGTTAAGCCTGAGCAGCCCCGCCCCGGCCTGTACGAAAGGCATAAATTTCCCGAAACGGAAATGATAGGACGCCGCCAGGGCGGGGTGCAGCGAGGCTACGTTCGCCCCGCCGCCGGTTTCGGTGTTCCCGGTGAGCGCCGAGAGTTCGACGGAAAGCCGTTCGGTAAAGAAATGCCCGAGGCGGGCCCCGTAGATAAGCCCGGCATCTATATTGGCGTCGCCCTCGAAGTTCATCACGCCGGCTTGCACCGCAAGTTCGTTCTTGCCTTTCAGCTCGGCGGAGGCCGGCAGCGCCAGCCCGGCAATGGCCAGGAACAGCGCGGCTATTTTAATTGCTTTCATTTTATTTTCCCCCTATTATTTAAGATCCGAGGCGCAGTGCGCGCATTTTACGGCCTTGAGAGGTATTACAGACAGGCACAGCGGGCATTCTTTGGTGCTGGGCGCGGCGGCGGCCGCTGGCGCGTCGAACTTGGCTTTCAGCTTGTTCATCTGGCTGATCATGACGAAGATAGCGCCGGCCACGATGAGGAAGTTAATGACGGTGTTGAGAAAGACGCCGTAGTTGATGGTGGCGGCGCCGGCCTTCTGCGCCTCCGCCAGGCTGGTGTAAGCTGTGCCGGACAGGTTGATGTAGAGGCTTGAGAAGTCCACCCCCCCGGTCAGCCGGCCTATGGGCGGCATTATCACGTCGTTAACCAGCGAGGTCACGATCTTGCCGAAAGCGCCGCCGATAATGACGCCGACGGCCATATCCACCACGTTGCCCCTCATTATAAACTCTTTGAAGTCTTTAAGCATACCACTCCTTAATATACCCGCTGACTGCCAAGATCAATAATTAACTATGATCGCCACTGAGGTCAGGGTATCGGTCTTCTTGAACCCCGCTGAGGGAGCGTTCACGAATTTCCACTGGTAAGCGGCCTTCAGCGAGAAATGAGTGGAAATGGAGGTTACCAGCGCCGTTTCCGCGTTCATGCGGTAGCCTGCTGAATCCTTGAGGTTGCCCAGGTATTCCAGGTCCTGGCTGGCATTGGCCGAGGCCGAAAGTGTGCGGATATACTTGGCGTACGCGCGGTAGGTGCCGAAGGACTGGTTCTTGACGCCGGGCAGCCTGTCTTCCCAGATATAGCCGCCGCCGGCTTCGGCGAACAGTTTATCGTCGGCGCTGTCCAGGAAATTGCGGCCCAGGCCTAAGCCCGCGTCATAGCGGTCCTTTATGCCGGCGAAACGGTCTTTAACCCAGCCGGTTTTTTCGAAGGCGTAATTTTTACCCGTCAACTTAAGGCTGACCTTCTCCGAGACGTTGTACTGCTCCGCGGTCACCGTGTCCCCGCTGCTGGTGCCCAGCCCGCCCGCGGCCAGTTCCAGCGCCGCCTTCTCCCAGTCGTAATTAAAGAGGTTCTTGCCCGAGAGGGTGGAAGTCTTGGAATTGCCGGAGGTCTGCACGTAAGAAAGCTCGGCCGTATCCTTCCACTTTTTAGGCGCTTCCTGCGCCATAACCGAAGACGCCGCCCCTAACGCTAATATCGCAGCGATTAGCCAGTTCATGTAAACTCCTTATATTAAGCGGGATTGCCTTACCCTGCTGACAACTTACAAAAGAAAATTAATTAAGTCCAGCCGTGAACTGCTATTTCCGGACTTCCAGCGTATCCAGCAGGCCGCCGTCCTTATTGTAAACGGCCATGTTCAGAGCTTTTTCCTTAACTTCCAGGACCGCGAAATGGTAGGTGGGCAAAAACTTCTCGGACCAGTCCTCGTTGCGGCGCTGTATGTACAGCGTGCCCCCCCCGCCGCCCAGCGTTACGTAAACTATGCCGCCGGCCTCGTCGGGAATGCCCTCTTTTACCGGCAAAGTGCGCTCGTAGTCATGGTCGTGGCCCTGGAAGACCAGGTCCACCTTGTGCCTCAGGAACAGCGGCTCCAGCGCCTTGACCTCTTCTTCTATGATGCCGTGCGCGCCTGTGGAATAAAGCGGCTCGTGCACCACCACGAACTTCCAGGTCTTGTCCGTCTTGCCCAGGAAATAGTCCAGCCACTTGTACTGCTTGGAGCCGGGCTCCAGCCCCGGGGCGAATTTGGCCCCGAAGAAAGCGTTGGTGTCCAGCACGAAGAAGCGCGCGTTGGCCACGTCGAAGAAATAGTAGTGCGGCGGCAGCCCGGTCAGCGGCACGCTGTGGAACGGGGCGTAGTTGGCCTTGATGAAGCCGCGCCCATCGGGGGTTTTGGCGTCCGGGCCATAGTCATGGTTGCCCAGCGCCTGGAAGAACGGCACCCGGGCCTGCAGCCCGGCGTAAGGCCTGAAATACTGAGCATCGGCGTCGGCGTCCAGGCCGGACTCCACCATGTCGCCCAGGTGCAGGACGAAGTCCGGGGAGAACTTGTCCATCTGGGCGGCCAGCTGGAGCTGTTCGGGCGAGCCGGGCGCGGAATCGCCGAAGGCCAGGAAAGAGAACCAGGGCTTGTCCTCGTCCCTGAAAGTGGTGAACTTGCCTTCAAAAGCCTTATAGACCCCGGTGCTCTCGTCAGCCGGCAGGTAGAGGCGGTAGCAGTGGGTGGTGTCGGGCGCCAGGCCGAAGAGCGGCACGCGCTGCTCTTTTACCGCGGGCACGGTGGTCAGGAAACGCTCGCAGTCGGGGGCGGCCCCGAAGGAAAGCCAGGCCGGGGTGGCTGTATCCACGCGGAAACGCACCGTGACCATGTTCTTGGCCATGTTTTCCAGGTAAGGCCCGCGCTCCAGCCGGGCCGCGCGCACGGGCGCGCAGGCCAGGGCCAGCAGGGCGGCCGCCAGGAAGATCCTCATTTCCCCTTGGGCCCGCAGAATAGCGGCGTTACCTTGAACTTTACCGCGTCTATCAGGCCGCGGTCGGTTATGCGGATCTCCGGGATGGGCGGCAGCGTAAGGAAAGACATGGCCATGAAGGGGTCGGAAAGCTTCGAGCCCAGCATCTTGGCTATCTCGTTAAGGCGCGCCTGTTTTTCGCGCACGAACTCGGCGCTGCGGTCGGACATCAGGCCGGCCACCGGCAGCGGCAGGGCTTCCAGCACCTGGCCGTTGAGCGCCGCCACGATACCGCCCTGCATCTTCACAACCTGCACGGCGGCGGTGTACATGTCCCCGTCGTGCGTGCCCACCACCACGATGTTGTGGGAGTCGTGCGAGACGGAGGAGGCGATGGCGCCTTTTTTCAGGCCAAAGCCCTTTACCAGCGCCAGGGCCACCCGGCCCGAGGCCATGTGGCGCTCTATCACGGCTATCTTAAGAATATCGTTCTCGGTGTCGGAGGAAACATACCCGCCGTCCTCTTTAACCTTCTCTATAGTGGCCTTGGTCACGATCTGGTCGGGGATCACGTTCATCACGCGGGCGTACTTGCCCTGCGCCTTCAGCGCGAAATCCTCGTGTTCTATCCACTTCACGTTTATGGTGCCGCGGGTCTTGCCCTTGTACTCGTGGATCACTCCGGGCTCTATCTCCCCCGCCTTGGCCACCAGCTTGCCGCTCTTGAAGACCTTGGAGATCTTCAGCTTCTTCAGGTCCTCGAAAACCACCAGGTCGGCGGCGTAGCCCGGGGCGATGGCGCCCAGGTTCTTGATGCCGAAATATTCGGCGGTATTGATGGTGGCCATCTGGATGGCGCGGATGGGGTCCACGCCCAGCTGGATGGCGGTGCGCACCAGGTAGTCTATGTGCCCCTGGCGGAACACGTCTTCCAGGTGCCGGTCGTCCGTGACGAAGATGAACTTGCGGGAATTCTCGGAATTTACCAGCGGCAGCAGGTTCTTCAGGTTTTTGGCGGCCGTACCCTCGCGGATCATGATGTACATGCCGGCGCGCAGCTTCTCGCGGGCCTCGGCCACGTCGGTGCACTCGTGGTCGGAGCGGATGCCGGCCGAAACGTAGGAGTAAAGCTGCTTGCCCTTGAGCATGGGGGCGTGGCCGTCTATGACCTTGTTCTTCGCTATGGCGATCTTGCGCATCACTTCTTCGTTGCGGCCGATCACGCCGGGGTAATCCATCATCTCCCCGATCCCCAGGACGCGCTCGTCATTGAGCAGCAGGCCCAGGTCATGGGCGGTAAGTTCCGCGCCGGCGGTTTCCAGGTGCGTGGCCGGCACGCAGGAGGGCAGCATCACGTAGACGCTGAGGGGGCTGTCCTCGCTGGAGGCCAGCATGTATTTTATCCCGTCGAGGCCCAGCACGTTGGCGATCTCGTGAGGGTCGATGACCGCGCTGGTGGTGCCGTGGGGCAGCACCACGCGGGCGAACTCGGGGATCTTCACCATGGAGCTCTCTATATGCACGTGGCCGTCGATAAAGCCGGGAGAGACGTAGGCGCCCTTGAGGTCCATGACCTGGGCGGCCTTATAGTCGCCGAAGCCCACCACCCGGCCGCGGTGCACGGCCACGTGGGTGCGGTGGATGTCGCCGGAGAAAGTGTTTATCACGCGGGCGTTCTTCAGCAGCAGGTCGACGCGTTTGCCGCCGCCGGAGATCTCTATGGTGTTCTTTAATTTCTCAAGCTGGGAATCTTTTTCTATCATATCGGGCACCGCCTTATAATTTATCTTTTAATTCTACATATTAGCGGGCCCCGGCGCAAAACCGGCGGGGCGGGCGGGACCGGGCGGCTAAACCCGCGCCCGCATTTTTTGTATTATAGGCTTTGCCGCGGGCGAACGGCCCCGGGAGCGCGATAACGCGGATAGCCTATGTATGAGATTTGAACTTAATACAACAGCAAGCGTGGCGGGCGCCGTCCTGCTGTTATTACTGATGGCCGCCCTGGGGTGGTTCCTCCTTCAGAACCTCAGCCAATGGAGAACCGCGGATAAGGACATCCGTCACGCGCAGACTTCCATCGGCGCGGCCGAAGAGCTCTACGCCGCGGTCATTACGGCGGAGTCCGCGGTGCGGGGCTACCTGATCACCGGGCGCGCGGACGCCCTCACCCCCGTCAGCGCCGCGCTAACGGAACTGGAGAAGAATGCAAGGTTCCTGCTGCAGGCGGAGAAATACCATCCCGCCCAGACCGACCATACGGCCAGGCTCGCCGGCCTCATAAAAGCGCGGCAGGCCTTGTTCCAGCAGTCCATCCTTTCCCGCAGGACAAAAGGCCTTAAAGCCGCCGACCTGCAGGAGCTGACGGCCAAGGGCGGCGCCCTGTCCTCGGAGATCCGCGCCGCCCTAAGGACCATCCAGGACCTGGAGCGCGCCGGGCTCGCGAACGATAAAGCCGGAGAAAAGGCCGGGGCCCTGCAGCGCAACAGGCTGCTGACCATTATTTTCCTTTTTGCCTTCGTTATCCTGCTGGGGGCTTTCGCCCTTGTACTGCACGACGGGAATACGCGCCGCAAAGCCGAAGTGGAGCTGGCCGACGCGCACGCCAGGCTGAAAAGCGTGCTGGACTCGGCCAGCGAGATCTCCATCATAGCTACGGACCTTAACGGGGTCATCACCCTCACCAACTCCGGAACGCAAAAGATGCTGGGGTACAGCGCGGAGGAGCTGGCGGGTAAAACCCCGGCGCTGATACACCTGCCCGCCGAGATCGAGGCGAGGAGCCGCGAATTGACCGCCCTGACCGGAACGCCGGTAACCGGCTTCGGCGTCTTCACGGAAACGGCGCGCCGCTGCGGGTTCGAAAGCAGGGAGTGGACCTATGTCCGCAAGGACCAGACGACTTTCCCCGCGGACCTGGTAGTTACGGCCATGAAGGACCACGCCGGCAACCTGACCGGCTTCCTCGGGCTGGCCACGGACATCAGCGCGCGCAAACGCGCGGAACTCGAAATGCGCAAGCTCTCCACGGCCGTGAAATCCAGTCCCACCTCCATAGTCATCACCAACCGCGAGGGCCTGATAGAATATGCCAACCCTAAATTCCTGGCACTTACGGGCTACTCGGAACAGGAACTGCTGGGCCAGAACCCCAGGCTGATAAGCTCGGGCGGCACCTCGAAAGAAACCTATAAGGAACTCTGGGACACCCTGCTGGACGGGCGCGAATGGAACGGCGAACTGCTGAACCGCAAAAAGAACGGCGAGCTCTTCTGGGAACACGCGGCCATCTCGCCGGTAAAGAATTCAAAAGGCGAGATCCTCAACTTTATAGCGGTCAAACTGGATATCACCGACCAGAAACTGGCCCGGCGGGAGATCGAGAAGGCGCGCGACGTCGCGATGCAGTTGGCGCGGATGAAATCCGAATTCCTGGCCAACATGAGCCACGAAATACGCACCCCCATGAACGCCATTATCGGCATGACCGGCCTGCTGCTGGACACGCCCCTTAACGCGCAGCAGCGCGATTACGTAAAAACCGTGAACGGCGCGGGAGAGGCGCTGCTGGACATCATCAACGACATCCTGGACTTCTCCAAGATGGAGTCCGGCAAACTGTCCATAGAAAAGCTGGAGTTCGACCTGCGCGAAACCGTGGAAACCACGGCCGACCTGCTGGCCCCGCGGGCCCAGGACAGGAAACTGGAACTGGCTTACCTTATAGACCAGGACGTCCCCTCCGCATTGCGCGGCGACCAGGGACGCCTGCGCCAGGTGCTGTTGAACCTCCTGGGCAACGCGGTAAAGTTCACCGAGACGGGAGAAGTGGTGCTCAAGGTCTCTAAAGCCGGCGAGACCGAAGGCGGCGTAGTGCTTAAATTCGCGGTAAAGGACACCGGCATAGGCATCCCGGCCGAAGTCCAGAAGAACCTCTTCGAGGTTTTCACGCAGGCGGACGCTTCCACCACGCGCAAATACGGCGGCACGGGGCTGGGCCTCTCTATTTCCAAAAAGCTGGTGGAGCTCATGGGCGGGAGCATCGGCCTGGAAAGCGTCCACGGGCAAGGCTCGACCTTCTGGTTCACCCTGCCGTTCGAGAAACAGGGCCAGGCCGCCGCGCCCGAACAGGCCAGGGCCGACGTGACGGGAGTAAAGACGCTGATAGTGGACGACAACGCGACCAACAGGGAGATCATCAGCCGCTACCTGGAAGCCTGGAAGATGCGTTTCGAGGCCGTTGCCTCCGGCGCGGCGGCCCTGGAAGCCCTCAGGCGCGCTGCCGACGGCGGCGACCCTTTCCGGCTGGCGATACTGGACATGCAGATGCCGGAGCTGGACGGCCTTGCGCTGGCCCGCCGCATACAGGAAGACCCGGCCATGGCCGCCGTAAGAAAAGTAATGATGACCTCGCTCGGCCGCGCCCTTGGCGCGCGGGAACTTTTTGACGCGGGCATCCAGGTCTGCCTGGCCAAGCCGGTGCGGCCCTCCGCCCTGCTCAACGCCCTGGGCGCCGCGCTGACCGCAACGCGCGCGGCCCCGGAACCGGAGCACAAGCCGGCCCCGGAGGAAGTGAAGGAACTTAATAAATATTTCAGGGTCCTCGTCGCCGAGGATAACGCCGTCAACCAGAAGGTGGCGGTGCGCCAGCTGGCGAAACTCGGCTACGAGTCCGACGTGGCCGCCAACGGCCTGGAGGCGGTAGAGGCCGTAAAGCGCATCCCCTACGACCTGGTGATCATGGACTGCCAGATGCCGGAGATGGACGGGTTCCAGGCCACCGGCGAGATCCGCAAACTGGAGCAGGACCAGCGGCATACGCCCATAATAGCCATGACCGCCAACGCCCTGCAAGGTGACCGGGAAAAATGCCTGGCGGCCGGGATGGACGGCTACATCCCCAAGCCCGTCCGCATGGAAACCCTGCAGGAAGTGATGACCCGGTGGGACACCCCGCTGGACGCCGCGATGATCCGGGAACTCAAAGAACTGGCGGGCCCGGAGAACCCGGGGTTCCTGTGCGAACTGCTGGGAACTTACCTGAGGGACCTGCCGGCGCGCCTGGAGGCTATACGGGCGGCGGCCGCGGCCGCCAACGCCGAGGCCCTGCAGCAGGCCGCGCACGCGCTTAAAGGCAGCAGCGGCAACATAGGCGCGCAGCGCCTGCAGAAGCTCTGCCTGAGGCTGGAATTCACGGGCAAGTCCGGCAGCCTGGAAGGCGCCGGCGAACTTGTGGCGGCCCTGGAGAAGGAAATTCCCGTTACCCGCGCTGAAATAGAGGCGCTGTGCCTTAAACACGGCGGCCAGGCGGCTTAATGGAGCTCTTCCACTCAGCGCAGCCTTACCTGCCGCTTACCCTGCTGGTCTTCCTGGCCGGCTTCGTAGACGCCATAGCCGGCGGCGGCGGGCTGATCACCCTGCCGGCCTACCTGGCGCACGGCCTCAGCCCGGCCCTGCTGCTGGGCACCAATAAATTGTCCTCGTCGATGGGCACTGCCGTGGCGGCCGCCCGGTTCCTCAAAGAAACGCGCCTCAGGCCCGAGTTCCTGTTCATAATCATAGCGCTGGCTGCCGGAGGTTCTTTCCTCGGGGCGCGCGCCATAGCGCTGGTGCCGCCGGAAACCATACGCTACCTGCTCCTTGTCCTGCTTCCCCCCGTGGCCGCCTTCCTGGCGGCTAAAAAAAGCTTCGGCTTCGGCGACACCAGCGCGCGCTTCACGGACGACGCTTTGCTGGCGCGCGGCGGCGGCATTTCTTTTTTTGTGAGTTTTTACGACGGGCTGCTGGGGCCGGGGACAGGCACTTTTCTGGCGCTGGCCTTCACGCGGCTTTGCGGCTACGACCTGCTGCGCGCGACCGCCCTGGCAAAGCTGCTCAACCTGGTCTCCAACCTGGCGGCCCTGGGCGCTTTCCTCTACCTGGGCCGCGTGGACGTACGGCTGGGCCTGGCCATGGGCGTGGCCGGCATGGCCGGCAATTACGCCGGTTCCCACATGGCTTTGAAAAGGGGCGCCTGGGTGATACGCCCCATGCTTTTTATGGTTTCTACCGCGCTGCTGGCGAAGATCGCCTGGGATCTGGTGCGGTAGCCCTAATCCTTCAGCATCGCCAGCAGGCCGAACCGTCCCGTCTTCTCCCCTTCCCGACGCCAGGAATAGAACATTTCTTTCTCAGAGTAAGTGCAGAGATGCATGAATTCGTGGTTCTTGACGCCCAGGGTTTCCAGCTGGGACCGGAGCAGCTCGCGCAGGCTGAAAAAATGCAGCCCGTCCTTCACGGTCAGGAAGCGCTTGTCCGCCCCCTCCGGGTAAAAAGCCTTGAACTTTTCAAGAAAATCGGAGCGCACCGGATAATTCGCGGCCGAGATCATCGGCGATACTCCCGCCACGACGTCCCCGGGCTCAGTGCCGTAGCGCAGCTTCATCACGTTGAGCACGGCGGCGTAGATCCCCAGCATGGCCCCGCGCCAGCCGCTGTGCGCGGCCGCTACCGCGCGGCGCTTCCGGTCGTAAAAAACGGTAAGGGCGCAGTCGGCTGACAGGGCCAGCAGCGGCACCCAGGGGACGTTGGTGACCAGCGCGTCGATGTTGTCCGGCGGCGTGCCGCCCCCGCCTTCCACCACGGCCACGTTGGCGGTATGGCGCTGGCGCATGCGCTCCAGCCTGGCGGGCTCGGCGCCCAGCGCGCCGCAGAGCAGGGCCAGGTTCTCCTCTACGTTCTCTATCTTGTCGCCGGTGCCGCTGCCCAGGTTAAGCCCGGCGTAAGCTCCGGTACTTACCCCGCCCTGGCGGGTGGAGACGGCGCAGTCCAGGCCGGGCAGGCCTAAAGTGTCGAAACGCAAGAGTTTCAGACCATTCTTTTCTTCAGTATGCATTTTTCCCCCTGTTACGCGCGGCTTCAGGACTTCAAAGTAAGAATATACGACTTTACCAGCCTTAGCGGGAAGTAGGATTCCTTGGCTTTTTTCAGGCCGGACAGCCCCAGGTCGTTCTCTTTGTTCAGCAGGGTATATTGCGGCGGCAAGGCCTTGGCCGCTTCGGCGTCCAGGAATTGGTAAAGCCCCTTCACCCCGGCGTCGGCCTTCTCGAAATTAAGCGTAAAAGTGTCGGCGCTGAGACGCGAACCGAAGGCGAACCCGGCCAGGCGGCCGCCCAGCTCCACGGCCACGCCCGACATTTCAAGTTCTTTAAAATGGGTCAGCCCGTTCACTATGGCTTTGCGCTCGCAATTGGGAATGTCCGCTATGACCGGCCCGCCCTGTACTTTTTCCCAGTGGTCGAAGAGTTCCAGGCAGCTTTCCAGGCAGACGCCCTCCATGGGCTTCACCCTGGCTTCGGGCCCGGAGAGCTTGTTGAACTGGGCAATAAGGTTGCGCTTCTTGGCGTAATCGCGGCCTTTAAGATGCGCCATGTCGGCGGTGCGGTAAAGATAATCCCCGTAGCCGGATTCCTCCTGGACGGAGAAATAGCCTTCCAGGTTTGCGGCCCCGATAATGTCCACGTACTCCTGCGGCACATAATGGTAAGCCGGGAAGTCCAGTTTGCGGGCGGCTTCGGCGAGTTCCCTGGGCGTGAGAAAACGGAAAGGGCGCGTGACGGGCAGCAGCATCCGGCGGCGCGACCGGTCTTCTATATCCACTTCCGAAAGATAGACGCTGCCGTTCTCTTCCAGGTAAAAGGCTTCGTGCAGACAGCCGCTCCAGATTATCATGGAAGCCAGGGAATAGGGGCAAAGGGTGTAAAGCTGTCCTTCGAAAAAGGGCTTCAGGCGCCGGTAATCGTGCGGCTGTATTTTCTTAAACATTATGGCCGCCCAGCATCATGGCCTTGGTGCCGGCGGGGCTGCGGAACCCCAGCCGCCTGTAGAACGGGGCGGAGTTGGAGCTGGCGATAAGCCCTATCCAGCGCATGCCGTCCGCTTTCAGGCGTTTTACCAGGCGCGCCACCAGGGCGGTGCCTATCTCCCGGCCGCGGAAAGCTTTAAGCACCGCCACGTCGTGGATATAGGCTTCCTTCGAGTGCGCGTTTATGGCGCGGCCCATCCCGGCGACCTTGCCGTCTTCCAGCGCCACCAGGAACCGGTGGCTGCCGCGCAGCATGCGCCTCAGCATGGCCGGTTTGTCGGCCCTGGTCCACCAGCCCTGTTCCCGGTAAAGCGAGATAAGCTGGGCCAGCATGGTTTTGTCGGCTTTTTTAATGAAACGGTATTGGAGCATATCCGGAAAAAAATCGTATCTTTTATGCCGACCCCCGGTCAAACCAAAGAAAAAGCCCGGCGGTACCGGGCTTTTCCCTGGGGCCGCGGCCCTTAGATCGCCTTATAAGGGTTGTCGGTAACGCTGAGCAGGTAAACCGCCGCCTTGATATTCCTGGCGACGGCCCCGGTGATGATGGCGGCGCCGGGGTAAAAACCCCTGCCTTCCAGCTCGAAGGTGAAAGCGAAAATGCCCGCTGCCGCATAGGCCCAGTCGCAGCTGTCGCCGGTGGCCACGTACATCTCGCTGGACTTATAGGAGCGGTAGCCGGTCAGCTTGCCCATCTCGGCGCCTACCTTCTCGAACACCTGCCTGTCTTTGACGCTGGGGACGTCGGCGTCGCTGCCGCCCCAGGGATAAAGGATCTCGCTGGCGTAGGAGTGGTAGCTTATGTGGGTCTTCAGGTTCCTGCGGGCCTCTATGAACTTCTTCACGGCCTGGCTCTCCGGCTCGGAAAAGGCTTTAGGGCCGCAGTAGGTGTCGGCGCCGGGATAGTTGGAAGCGCCCGCCTCGCACCACCAGGAATCGTAATTGCGGTTCAGGTCCACGCCCCTGGACTTATCCGCGTTCACGCTCATGTTCTTGCGGTAGTACTGGTAGCTGCCGGTCTTTATGTCGTTCTCGGCGCCGTCGGGATTAAGCATCGGGATGATGTAGATATCCAGGCCGTTGATATAGGTTTTAATGTCGGCGTCGTTCCTGTGTTCCAGCAGCCAGGCCGCCAGCAGCAGCGGCACCTCGTTGGACAAGTGTTCGCGGGCGTGGTGATTGCCGATATAGAGCGCGCCGGGCTTGGCGCTGACGGCGGTGCCTTTGGCGCCGGAATTGATGCGCAGGCACCAGATGTCACGGCCTTCCACCGTTTTTCCTATGGAGAAAAGGGAGGCGATGTCGGGATTTTTGGCGGCCATCTCCCTGAGGAGATCGGTGGTCTCCCTGAAATTGTGGTAGGCGGCGTCGCCCGCGGGGAAATCCTTGGTGACCGAGAACGCGCGCTGCGCCAGCGTCGTCTTGCTTAAGACCGTGAAAGCCTTGCTGGAAAGCTGCCCCAGCGTGTAAGCCCCGGCCACGCCGGAAACGCTGTCCTTGTTTATCTCTACTATATCCAGGCCGGCCTCAAGCAGGCGGGTGCGGGCACGCTTGTCCGCGGCCTCTACCGTAACCCAGTAGCGGCCGGCTTCTTCGGGCGAGTAGGCGGCTCTCTCGGCGGAGGGTTCGGGAATAACGGCGGTTTCGGCGGGAGCCGCGGTCAGGTGGCTCAAAAGCTGGTCGAAAGAAATATTCGGAGCAACGGGAGTTTCCCCCGCGAACGCGGTATAAGGCAGCAGGTTTGCCAGGGCTAGCGACAGTAGAAGTCTCTTCATGCTGAATTCCTTGTTGACTATTATCAATGTATATTGATTATAGGGTCCAAAAGGTAAAAACGGCAAGGCCAAAGGACCCAGGCTGTTATAGGCCTTTGGGCCTATGATAAATGTCAATACTACTATTTATAATAAAAAAAACAGCTAAAGCAGGCCCTGAAGCCCCAGCACTATATACCAAAGCCCGGCCAATAGCAGCGTAAGGCGGCCTATTTCATTGGCCCGGCGCCCCAGCCAGGGGGTACCCAGCAGCACAGGAGAAATAAAAAGAGAAGTGGAGGCAAAAAAGCCGATGAAGTAAACGAAACCTTTGACGATATCGGCCAGTTCCATCAGCCGTAAAAAACCGGCGGCGAAAGGCGGGCAGATATTAATGCCGGTCACAAAGCCCAGGGCCAGGGGCAGGCGTTTGAAGAAAGGACTGAAATCCCGGTGCAGCAAACAGAAGGAAGCCCCGGAAACCCTGAAGATTGCCAGCGCCGCCATGACCAGGCCGCAGCCCAGCAGCCCCGCGGGCAGCGCCCAGGCCGGCAGCGCATATTGCCCCGCCCGGCCCGCCAGCGAAGCCAGCAGGGCAAAAAGCATGTAAGCGGCGAAACGCCCGCCGGTGAATTGCAGGAAGATAAAGAAGTTGAATTTCCAAAGCGCCTTTCCCTCCGCCATCAGGTAGGGCGCCAGCAGGGGCAGGCAGGAAGCCAGGCAGTAAAAGCCCGTGGAAAGGCCGAGGAGGAAACCCTCGGAGAACAAGGCCGGCATGTATTACCCGCTTAAATATCTACGGCTCGGTTGCAGCGCTTGCACCAGCCGGCGTTCTTGCCGAAATTATTCTTGCGGTGCAGCGGCACCGCGTCCTTGCAGCCGGGGCACTTCACTTCCATGGCGGACAGGTCCAGCTTGGAGTAGTCCTTTTCGAAGATCTCCTTGTTGGTGTAGCGAGGAGCGAGCCATCTGCCGTCTTTCATAAGCCTCCCTTAATTTCCACCGGCCAGCAGTTTAACTACGTCCCGCAGGGCGGCCGGGGCCCAAAGCGAAGAGAATACCGCGCCCAGCGTCAGCGCGGAAAAAACAAAAAAGTTCTGCGCCGTAAGCAGCCGCGCGGCCGGGCCGGCGGCCGGCAGGTCCAGCCCCAGCAGCGTGTAGCGGAAGCCGCCCGAAGGGCAGGCCCCCAGGCATTCCCCGCACAGGTTGCAATAGGGCAGCACTTCGGGCCGGCCGTCGGGCCCGCATTTTATGGCGGTCATGGGGCAGGCCGTGGCGCAGACCAGGCAGCCGGAACAGTGCTCCCGGTCCACGGTGATTCTGAAAGGGTTGACCCTGCCCCAGAAAGCCTGCCAGGCGGCGAAGGGGCAGAGGTAAGAGCAGAAGACGCGTTTCTTGGTAAGCAAGGGCCCTATTACCAGCGCGGCCAGCGCCAGCGCCATCAGCGCGTATTGCAGCCGGTGCGTCGCGGCCCCGGCGTCCATAAAAACGTCGGTCAGCTTGAAGGGGCAGAGCCACAGGCAGTACACCGGCAGGGTGTACGCGAAAGAGACCAGCAGCATGAACGCCAGCAGGGCGGCCGGCAAATCGCGCAGTTTCAGCGCCCAGCTCCCCCCCTTCAGCAGCGGGCGGCGGGGCAGCGCGCTCAGGCCGTCGTCGATCCCGCCGTAGAAGCAGGCCCACGAGCACCAAGCCCGGCCTATAGCCAGCGTGATGAAGATCCAGGCCGCGCCCAGCGTCAGGGGGCCCCAGAGTTTCCAGCCGCCGCTCATAAAGGCCAGGTACTGCTGGTAAAGATAGTTCAGGAAGTTAGGCGCGATGGCGATATGGCAGAAAGGCGTGTCCTTGAAACAGGACGCCTCGAAGATCCTGCTGAACAGGCTGAGCTTGAAATGCGCCAGGAAGGCCAGGGCCGAAACCGAGAAAAAGATCCTGCGGTAAAAAGAAACGCGCCCGGTATAGGCGATGGCGAAAGCGGCGGCCGCGGCGAAAAGCGACCAGGCCAGCGGGTAGGCGCGGCTGAGCTCGCGCTCGCCGATATGCGCGGATAAAATAAAAACCGGCAGGAATACCGCCAGCGAAAAAATCCCGGCCTCAGCGGCCCGCAGCTTCTGTGAACCCGTTTCTTCCATGGTTATATAATGATAATATCAAAATCTAATGGCGATGTTCCTACTGTTCGGCTTTTTCTCGCTGCTGGCGCAGGTGCTGCTGCTGCGCGAGATCTCCCAGGTCTTTACGGCGCATGAGCTTTCCCTGGCGGCGGCGCTGGCCTCCTGGCTGCTCTGGACCGCCGCCGGCGCGCGGCTGGCCCCGCGGGCCGGCGCCAGGGGCTGGGATTTCGGCGCCGGGGCCCTGCTGTTCGCCGCGCTGGCCCCGGCCGGCACGCTCCTGGCCAGGCTGGCCCCTTCGCTTTTGCCCGGGCTGTCCCAGCCGGGGCTTTTTACCATGCTGGCCGGCTCTTTGCTGCTGACCTTTCCCGCAGGGCTCGCCAACGGCCTGGCCGTCGGCCTCGCCCTGCCCGGGCGGCCGGCGCGTTTTTACGCCGCCGAGGCGGCCGGCGCCGCGGCGGCTGGTTTGTTCACCGTCTGCTATTTCCGTTATTTTCCCGGCCTGCCGGTCATTGCCGCCCTGGCGGCGCCTGCCTTGCTGCTGGCCGGAGGCTGCGCCGCGCAAAAACCTTTCCAGCCCCGGCGGCTCGCCGCCGCCGCGGCCGCGGCGGCAGCGCTGGGCCTGGCGGCCTGGGCGCAGCCTTTCTGCTGGACGCTGAAGCCCCCCGCTCCCAAACCCGCCCGGGTAATACAGACGCAAGGTTCCAGGCTGGCCCTGGCCGGCGGCAAAGAGCTTTCTTTTTACGAAGACGGCCGCCTGCTGCACGCCCCGGAGAGCGCCGCCGCCGAGGAACTGGCGCATCTCCCCCTGCTGGCCCTTAAGAAGCCCCGGCGCGTCCTGCTCTCCGGCAGCGGGGCTTTTTTCCTGCTGCCCGAAGTGCTTAAGCACAAGCCCGCCGCCATCGATATAGCCGAGCCGGACAGTTTCAAGGCGGCGGCCCTGGCGCGTGAAACTCAAGCCGACGAAAGGACCTTTACCCTGCTCAGGTCCGATGCCCGCCTGCTTAAGCCTAAAACCGGCGGCTATGCCGCCATTTTCCAGACCGCCTCAGCGCCGGAGAACGCGGCGCTCAACAGGTATTTCACGGTGGAGTACTTCCGCGCGGCCGCCGCGCTGCTGAGGCCCGGCGGCCTGCTGGTCTTCCAGCTGCCCTTCGCCGAGAATTACGTCCCCGGGGAAACGGCCTACGCCGCCGCCTGCGTGCTGGCTTCCGCCCAAACGGTTTTCGATTTTGTGGAATTGATCCCGGGCGCGCGCCTGACGGTGCTGGTTTCGGATAAAAGCATCAGGCTGGACCCGGCCGCGCTGGCAGCCGCTTACGCGGCGCGGGGGATCAGGAACAGGACCGTCGTGCCGTCCGCTTTCTCTTTTATGCTGGATCCGTACCGCCGGGCCTGGGCGGCCGGCGAACTGGCGCGGGTAAAGAACGCGCCGCTTAACACCGACCTCAACCCGCTGGCCTATTTCCGTTTCTGGCGGGTCTGGCTGTCCATGGTAGCGTCCCCCGCTTCACTGCTGGGCTTGCTGGCACTGGCGGGCTGCGCGCTGTACGCGGCCGCCAAAGCGGCCGCGCTGCTGGGCTTCACGCCGGAGAATCGTTCCGGCGAAGCCTTCTTTATGGGCTTCTGGGCCCTGGCTTTCGAAACCGCCCTGCTGCTGGCCTACCACGCCAAAACCGGGCGCCTGGCCCCGGAGCTGGGGCTGCTGTTCGCCGTCTTCATGGCGGGCGGGTCCGCCGGGGCCTGGGCGGGCAGGAACGGCCGCGGAAACCTGGCGGCCGCGGAACTGGCCGCTGCCGCCGCCGCTTTCGGCTGTGCCGCGGCCGCGCCGGCCCTGCTTTCGGGCGGCGCGCCGGTCTGGCTTTTGATAACGGGTTCAGGTTTTATAACGGGTTATTTCTTCGCGCGCGCCGCCGGGAGCAGACCTCGGGACGTTTACGCCCTGGACCTGATAGGCGGCGCGGCCGGCGGTTTTATCGCCGCGGGCTTCGCGGCCCCGCTGGGCGGCATACGCGGCGCGTTTTTACTGGCCGGCCTGGCCGCCGCCTGCGCCCTGGCCGGCGCGGCCCGCGTTTATTTTTCGGCGAAAGCGTCCACGGTAAAAGTGTAAAGCCGGGTTTCCGGGTCTTTCCAGCAAGCCCGCGGCAGGCCGGCTTTCTGCGCGCACAGCTCGCCCAGGAACTCCTCTTTCGCCGGCAGCTGCTCCCAGACCTGCGGCAGAAAAAGCCCGGACTTCCCGGCCCGGACCAGCACCACCCCGTGCGCGTGGGGCTTGATCCCGTCGGCCTTAGCCGGCGCCAGCCTGGACAGCACCGAAACCTCTATCCGGACCTTAGGCAGCTCTTCAGCCGTAAGCGGGGAAAAGCGCTTGTCGCGGAAAGCGGCCGAAGCCGCCGCGTAGCGGACCGCGTCCAGCAGCGTCAGCGCCGGCTCCACGGTGCCCACGCAGCCGCGCAGGTTCCCGCCCAGCGTAAGCGTGACGAAGACCGCGCCGGGCAGGTTCAGCCGCGGCTCGGCCGACAAGCCCGGCGAATTTTCTTTTTTCGCGAAAGAATTCTCCAGCGTAAGCCTGGCTTCTTTAAGCAGCGCCTCGCGCTGCTCCCGTGAAAGTTCCAGCCGGTCCGCTTTCCCCCCTTTCAGGAACAGCCCGGAAATATACCCCACCACCCTGCCGGGGCCCGTCAGCCCCGGGTTCTCGGAATAGGAATCTGAAAGCTTCAGCGGGTAAAAAGAAGCCGCGCCCAGCAGGCGCGCCGCTTCCATGCCGGCCTCCACCGCCGCTTCGCCGCAGGCGCAGGTTTCCAGGCCGGGCACTCTTTTTTCGTCCAGCATCCGGGCGGCGGTCCAGAAAAAAGCCGGGTCCATGCCGCCCATAGCCAGCAGCAGCGCTCCGTCGGCGGCGGCCGCCGTCTCTTTGGACGGGTAATGCGAGAAGTCGGTGGAGATCACGATCAGGGCTTTTTTGCCCCGCAGGGCGGCCGCGAGGGCCGCCCCTATTTTTTTAAGGTTCCCCAGGTCGCCCGTGTTCAGCGTGGCGGCCAGCAGCCTGAAAGGCCGCTTGAGCCGCCGCTGCAGGAACGGCAGCTGCACTTCCACGGAGTGCTCGCGCGCGTGGGCCGAAGGCCGGTCCTCGAAGAGCGGACTCGACTTCAGCAGGGCGGCGGCCAGCTCCCGGTCGGGCAGTACTTTGCCCAACGGCGTCTCGTAGGCGTCGGAAGCCAGCAGGGCCGCGCCTTTTACGCCTTCCGTATGGCCGGTGGCGAGTATGACCACCGTATCGTAGCTGTCGGCTATAAATTTATAGGCCAGGCCCGCCATCCCGCCGGAATAGTCGTAGCCCGCGTGCGGCGCCAGCACGGCCACCACCTGGCCGGGCGGCCGCTTGATGGCGCCGGCGGCCAGCGCGGCGTCCACGAAAGCGGTCAGCGCGGCCTTGTCGGCCGGGTAGAACTGCCCGGCCACAGCGGGTTCGCGCGCGCAGGCCTGTGCCGCCGCACTTGTTAAAGCCAGGAATAAAAATATGCGTGTCATAAAGTCCCCCGCCTTCCGGCCTACCAGATCCCGGGCACCTTCGCCCCGTCCCAAGGGCAGCGGCCCCCCGTCGGGGTCAGGCGGTCCTCCAGCACGGCGTAGCCGTAGCGGCGGATAAGCACCCTGCCGCATTTGGGGCAGTAGGTGCTCTCCCCTTCCTGCCCCGGCACATTGCCGAGATAGACGTATTTAAGGCCTTTTTTAACGGCGGCGGCCCTGGCCGCGGCCAGCGTCGCCAGCGGCGTGGGCGGCAGGTCGGAAAGCAGGTAGTTAGGCGTAAAGCGGGAAAAAAAAAGCGGGGTGGCGGCCCCCAGGTTGTCTTTTACCCAGCCGGCCATGGCTTCCAGGTCGGAGGAGGAATCGTTAAGCCCCGGCACCACCAGGTTCACTACTTCCAGCAGGACGCCTTTTTTTTTTATTTCCAGCAGGGCCTGCTTGACCGGCTCGAGGCGGCCGCCGGTGTAGCGGCGGTAGAAGTTCTCGCTGAAGCCCTTCAGGTCTATCTTTACCACGTCCATCAGGGGCAGCAGCTCGGCCAGGGGGCCGGGGTTTATGTAGCCCCCGCTGACCAGCACGTTCTTCAGGCCGCGCCGGCGGGCCAGCACGGCGGTATCGTACATGTATTCGTAAAAGACCACCGGCTCCGAGTAAGTGTAAGCCACGGCTTTGGAACGGGTAGCCAGGGCGTAAGCCACCACATGGGCGGGGGTCAGTTCCCCGGTCTCCTCGGTGCGCAGGCGGCCGTAAACGCGCCCGGCGGCGTCCGCGGTGACCTCCAGCGCCGCCGGCACCGAAACCCGCGCGGGAGCCTGCTCCGGGTAAAGCTGGGAGATCTCCCAGTTCTGGCAGCCGCGGCAGGACAGGTTGCAGCCGGGAGCCGCCAGCGAATAGATAAGGCTGCCGGGGTACATGTGGTAGACGGGCTTTTTCTCCACGGGGTCCACGTGCACGGCGGCAGGCTGGGCGTAAACCAGGGTTTTGATCCTGCCGCCGTAGTTGATCCTTACCTTGCAGCGCCCGCGCGCCCCCTCGGGCAGGAAGCAGTTATACGGGCACAGCCGGCACTGCACCCCGTTGCAGACCGGGGCCGCGAAGCGCCCGTCCCGCACGTGCGGGCTGCGGGGCGGATACAGTTTCGAGAAGGTGGACGGCGGAGGGTAGAAAGCTAAAAAGGCGGAAGCCCCCAGCGCGGCGCCGGCCGCAGTTGCGGCCAGGAGCCACGCCGTTTTCCCCCGCCAGTTCCAGGGCATTTATTTTCCGTTGGCCAGCGGGAATTCGCGGTAGAAATCGGCGATGTGCTGCCAGATCTCCTCGCCGGTTTCCGCGTAAGTGAAGAGCTTCAGGTCTTCCTTGGAGATATAGCCCCACTTGGCCATATTGGAGAAGTTGATGACGTCGTCCCAGTATTTCTTGCCGACCAGCACTATGGGCAGGCGAGTCTTCTTGCCGGTCTGCACCAGCGTCAGCACCTCGAACAGCTCGTCCATCGTGCCGAAGCCGCCGGGGAACGCGACCAGCGCACGCGCCCGCATGACGAAATGCATCTTGCGGATGGCGAAGTAGTGGAAGCGGAAGCAGAACTCGGGGGAGACGTAGGGGTTAGGGCCCTGCTCCATGTCGAGCGTGATGTTCAGGCCGATGTTCTTCGCGCCGGCTTCGTAAGCGCCGCGGTTGGCCGCTTCCATGATGCCGGGGCCGCCGCCGGTGACCACCACCAGTTTCCTGCCGGGGATGCAGTCCTTGGTGGAGACGATGCGGCCGAAGTCGCGGGCGACCTCGTAATATTTGGCGGAGGCGCCCAGGCGCTCGGCCGAGGCCACCTTATTGCGCAGCACCTGGTCCTTGGGATCCTTCTTGAGGAGTTTTTTCATCTCGGCCACGCGGCCTTCCGACTGCTCCTTGTCCCAGATGCGGGCACTGCCGAAAACCACCACGGTGGATTTCACGCCGTATTCAGCCAGCGTCATTTCGGGCTTCAGCAGTTCCAGCTGCAGGCGCATCGGCCGCAGCTCGTCGCGGGTAAGGAATTCGGGGTCGAGGTAGGCCTTCCTGTAGGCCTTGGCCTTGCGAAGCTTCAGAACCTGTTTCATCATCGGGATCTTGGTTTTCACGTTGTACTCCTTGAAGTTTAGATGCTGTTTTTTACCAAATCTGTTTTGCGCAGCCAGGCGGCGGCCGCGCGCGCCATCCCCTCGGGATCTATCCCCAGGTCGGCGTAAAGTTCATCCGGCTTGCCCTGCTCCACGTAGGCGTCGGGGATGCCCAGGCGCAGCAGCCTCGTGTCCAGCCCGGCGGCGTTCAGGTACTCCAGCACGGCGGAGCCGAAGCCGCCGGCCAGCGCGTTGTCCTCCACCGTGACCAGCGGGCCGGCCGCGGCCAGCGACTTTATGAGGTCCGTGTCCAGCGGCTTGACAAAGCGCATATCAGCCACGCCCGCGTCTATGCCCATGGGCTTCAGCAGCGCGGCGGCCTTCAGCGCGGGATGCACGCGGTTGCCGATGGCCAGGAAAGTCAGGTCGCGGCCGGGAGCGAGCACGCGGCCTTTGCCGAGCGGCAGCACGGCCGGGGCCGGGTCCATGGGCACGCCGAAGCCCTTGCCGCGCGGGTAGCGCAGCAGCGCCGTAGCCCCGCAGGCGAAAGCCGTGGCCAGCATGTGCTGCATTTCGTTCTCGTCGGCCGGCGCCATGATGATCACGTCGGGCAGCATGCGGAAAAGGGACAGGTCGAACACGCCGTGATGGGTAGGCCCGTCCTCGCCCACTATGCCGGCGCGGTCCATGGCTATCACCACGGGCAGCTTCTGCAGGGAGATGTCGTGCTGCACCTGGTCGAAAGACCGCTGCATGAAAGAGGAATAGATCGCGGCCACGGGCTTCATTCCGTCGGCGGCCAGGCCCGCGGCGAACGTGAGGGCGTGCTCCTCGGCGATGCCTACGTCGTAGTAGCGCTTGGGAAAGGCGTCCCGGAACAGGTCCAGGCCGGTGCCTTCCGGCATGGCGCAGGTTATGGCGCAGATCTTCGGGTCTTTCTTCGCCAGCGCCACCAGCGTCTTTCCGAACACCGAGGTAAAAGTAGGAACGGCGGGCGCCGTGGAGGCGGTCTTTGTGACCTCGCCGGTCTCGACGTCGAAACGCGGCGCGCCGTGGAAAGAAATGGGCGAGTCCTCGGCCGGTTCGTAGCCGCGGCCTTTCTTGGTGACCACGTGCAGCAGCACCGGGCCCTGCAGCGCCTTGACGTACCCCAGGACCTCCACCAGTTCCTCGATGTTATGACCGTCCACCGGCCCGAAATACGTGAAGCCCATCTCTTCGAAGATCATGCCGGGGAAAAAGAGCACGCGGGCCCGCTTGGCCACCCGCAGGATCCGCTTGCCCCAGAACTGGAAGCGGTTGAGGAAAAGTTCCACCTTACGCTCGGCGCTCTGCACGGTGCCCAGCGTCAGCAGCTTGGTCAGGATGCGCCCCAGGCGCCCCACGCGCTGCGAAATGAACATCTGGTTGTCGTTCAGGACGACCAGCAGGTCGGTGCGCAGCTGGCCCACGTTCTGCATGGCCTCCCAGGCCATGCCACCGGTCATCGCGCCGTCGGCGACCATCGCCACCACCCGGTAGGGAGCGCCGGACTGGTCCCTGGCGGCCGCCATGCCCGCGGCGGCTGAAAGCGCGGTAGAGGCGTGGCCGGCGCCGAAAGCGTCGTATTCGGACTCGTAGCGCTTGAGGAACCCGGACAACCCGCCCTTGGTCCTTATGGTGCAGAACCTGTCCGCGCGGCCCGTCAGGATCTTGTGCGCGTAGGCCTGGTGCCCCGTATCGAAAACTATGCGGTCCCTGGGCGTGTCGAACACGTAATGCAGGGAGAGGATCAGGTCGGTCGCGCCCAGGCTGGAAGCCAGGTGGCCGCCGTTCCTGCTGACGCCTTCGATGATAAGCGCGCGGACCTCGGCCGCCAGGGCCGGCAGGGCCGCGGGGTTGAGCTTCTTCAGATCTTCGGAGCCCCTGATGTTGGAAAGCAGTCCCATTTATTTGTCCCGCCTGTAAACGAATTCCGCTATGCCCGCCAGCGCGGCTTTCGGGCCGGCGGCGCCGCGCACGCGCGCGAGCTCCGGCAGGGCCCGGCGCATCAGGGCCCGCGCCCGGCGGCGCGCCTCTTCCACCCCGAGCAGGGACGCGTAAGTAAGCTTTTGGTTGCGGGCGTCGCTGCCGCTCTTGCCGAGTTTTCCCTTGTCTCCCACCACGTCGAGAATGTCGTCCGCGACCTGGAAACAAAGCCCGATGTCGCGCCCGAAGGAGGACAGCGCGGCGAAGTCCCGCGCCGGGGCGCCGGCCAGCAAAGCGCCCATCTCCACGGCGGCCGTTATCAGGTCCGCCGTCTTATGCAGGTGGATGTAGGAAAGCAGTTTAAGGCCGGCCCGCCGGCGCGCGGGCGTCGCGCGCCCCTTCAGGAACCCCTCGGCTTCCAGGTCGGCGGCCTGGCCGGAGACCATGCCGCGGGCCCCCGCCCGCTCGCCCAGGACGCGGGCCGCCGCCAGCAGGCCCGCCGGCCGCACGCGGCGCGGGTAGCGGGAGGAAAGCAGCAGCGTAAAAGCGTCCGTCAGCAGCGCGTCGCCGGCCAGGATGGCCAGCGCCTCGCCGTAAACCCTGTGGCTGGTGGGGCGGCCCCGGCGCAGGTCGTCGTCGTCCATCGCCGGCAGGTCGTCGTGCACCAGGGAATAAGTATGCACCATTTCAAGGGCGCAGGCGGCCGGCAGGATGTCGCCGGCCTTGCCGCCGAAAATTTCGTAGGAAGCCCCCATCAGCAGGGGGCGCAGGCGCTTGCCGCCCGCCGAAAGGGAATAGGCCATGGCCTCCGCGAGGCGCGGGTCGGCGTGCTTAAGGCCCTTGATAAAACGGGGCAAGGCCGCGTTAACGGCGGCGGCGCGCGCCTTAATATAGCTTTCGATATCTATCACGGGGTAATTATACAAAAAAGGAAAGGCCGGGAAGCCCGGGAGCTACCAGATGAATTGCACGCCTACACGGTGCGTCGCGCCCAGGCTGCCGTAATCCACGTAGGCATAGTCCATGCGCGCCCCGCGCAGGAAGCTGTTCTTGTCCGACAGCCGGTCGAAGTTCATGCCGAAGCCGCCGCAGATGCGCGACCCCGAATCCTTCTGCGTCTTGTAGCCCAGGCGCATCTGGAACATCTTCATGATGTCCGCCTCCAGGCCGGTGGCGTTAAGGGTGTCCCGGTCGGAATACTTTACGATGTCGGAAGCCACCGTAAAGACCATCACGTCGTTGACGGTGTGGAAATCCTTGGCGATGCCGAAGCGCAGGGCGGAGGGCAGCTTATAGGTTTCCTCGACGAATTTTTCCTTGCCCCCCATATTCATGGCGGACGCGCCGACGTGAAAATGGTACGGCAGCACCAGCAGGACGCCGGCGTCGTACGCGTAGGTGCCGGCTGAATCCTTGCCGAGTTTTTCGCTGATCTTCTTGACGGTGCCTCCGACGGAAAGCCGGTAGGCCTTGGGGCGGTAATCCTTGACCGGCTCGACCCGGGTCCAGCTGGGGGTTATCAGCATGGGGTCCAGTTTGCCGATGTCCGAGTTGAAGTGGGGCCAGGACTGCGCGAAGGAGAACGACAGCATGCGGTGCCCGGTAGACGTGTTGCCGATGAGCATGTCGTTGGAATCGTAAGCGTCGATGTCGCCGCTGGAAAGCGTCGAGAAAGACGCGCCGACGGTGCCGTAAGGCGAGCGCCAGGTGAGCGCCAGGTATTCCTGCGTTATGCCGTCGATGTACTGGTTATGCGAACCCGAGAAAGAAGAGTAACCGAGCAGGCCGAGGCCGGCGGGATTGTAAAGCGCGGAATCGGGCCCCACCATGGCCGTGTAAGCCTCGCCCATGCCGGACGGCAGGGCGGCTGCCGGGATCTTCAGGAAATTAGCCGAAGTGGTGCCGGCCCCGCCGGCGAAAACCGGGGAGCAGAAAGGCCAGGCGGCCAGCGCGGCCGCGGCGATAAGGACGGACCTGATAGCCTGCTTTCTCATAGCAGAAACCGGACCGGGCCCGTGCCCGCTCCAGTTCCGTATTATAGTATACACTAATGACAAATTATTTCAATGTCCAAATTGTTGCGCCGCGCGGCCCGCAAAAAAGAAAAGGCGGGGCCGCGGCCCCGCCCTTCCCGAGGTTTTAACCCGTTATTTTATCCACTTGGTGAAGTCGTCCCAATTGGAATCTTTAGCCCACTCCAGCGCGTCGTAAGACGCGGTATAGGAGGTCGGGATATAGATCGCGAGCCCCGAGGCGTTGACGTACTTGGCGCCGGTGGCCCTGTTGTGGTAGATGACGGAACCGGACAGGAAACCCAGGAGCTCGGCGCCCCTGGTCTTCACTTCGGCGTTCTGCGAGCCGTCGTTGACCAGCTTTACGAAGTGGGCCAGGTCCTTGTTGCTGGAGTAATAGAAAGCCTGCGCCTTGGCGCGGGCGTTCTTTACTCCGGCCAGCTCACCGGCGGCCATTACGGCGGAGGTCCAGCCGTTCACCAGCTGCCCCAGCTTGTAAAGGTTTTCGGTCCGTACCGAGGACTGCGTGGCGCCCTGGTTGATAGACTGGTAGTGGTCCGTGTAGGAATCCACCATGACTTTGGAGAGTTCGGCCTGGGTCATGGAAGGCTTGGCGGCCAGCGGGGCCAGCCAGGTATTGTAGGTGTAGCCGTCGCCCGGCTCGGTCTCTTCCGAGGCCACGATGTAGTCGGCGCCGGTGCGGGCTTCGTAAGCCACTTCCATCATCTGCATCAGGCAGGCGTCCATGGAGAGGATCTCCATTTTGCCGGTTTCGGCCAGGGCCAGCTTAAGCTGCTGGGTGGTCATATGGGAACCGGTTTCATCGTCGTAGGAGATGCCCTTGCCGGATTCCGCTGGCATATTCTTGTTCCAGCCCGAGCCGTGATTCCAGATCACCAGCGCGTAGCGCTGGGCGGGATACCGCGCCTGCGACCATTTCACGAATTCCACCAGGTTCTTCCAGTTGCCCATGTCGGATTTGGGGAGTTCCAGCGCCACGGGGGAAGTGATCTTTGAGGCGTCGGCGTCCTTCTGGACCAGATAGCGGCGCGAGCCTTTCCAATCCCCGTCTTCGGAGGAGTAGCCGTTGATGCGGCCGAGCTCGGCCACGATATTAACTTCGGGGGTTGACCCGACCTGCTCCATCTCATTGACGTCCTTGAGCCCGTAGGTCTCCAGGTTGTTCTTGGCGTTCACGTAGACCATTACGGTCCACTTGGCGAGCGCCTTCGGATCGCCGGGGAGCGGCACTATCTCCGCGCCCGGGCTGACTGACTTCAACTGCGAAACCATTTCAGGGACGCTGCCCTTCTGGTCGAAGGTAACGGCCGCGAAAGCGCCGGAGACCATGACAAGGCAAAGCAGCGCGCCGCACAATTTATTCTTCATTTTAGGAACCCCTCCTGAACAATTTGAACTTTAACAGCACAACGCCAATATTAGTAAACGACCCGCTCCAAGTCAACCGCAAAAAAGCGCGGCCGCGGGCGCGCCGGCCGCCTCTTGCGCCGCCGCGGCCTTATTCATATAATTATTTTTTATGGCGGGAATTTATAAGCGGTTAAGTCGCGCCGCGGGGGATTTACACTATGAAGCGGATACTTATGCTCTCCTTGTTCGGGCTGCTGGCGCTGGCGCCGCACGCGCCGCTGCGGGCCCAGACGGGCAGCAGGTCCTCCCTTGAAGCCAGGCTCGCGCTGGAAAATTCTCTCGAGAAAAGGGTGAGGATGGTGCTCTCGGAAGCCCTCGGCACCGAAGATATCATAGTGATAATTTCCGCCGAGCTCCAGGAACAGGAAAAAAAATCGGCCGAGATCCTGCCCGGCATTCCCGAGAAGGACAAGATGGGCGAGCCGTCCCTGTCCTCCACGCTCACGATGGTAAAGAAACTTTCCGCCAGCCTTATCCTGGACAAAGCCGTCTCGGAGGAGGACACGCAGCTCGCGCGCAAACTGGCCGCCGGCCTGCTGGGCCTGCCCCCCGAAAGGCAGGACCTGGTCAGCGTGGAAAAGATGAATTTCCGCAAAACCCGCCCCCTGGCCTTCGCCGACCTGTTCCTTCCGCCGAACCTCTGGAGCCTGGCCTGGATAGTGGTAGTGGCGCTGCTGGCGCTTTTTACCGTCCTGTCCTTCCTCTCCCCCCTCACAAAGAGCGCCAAGGCCTTCGTGGAAGCTTTCAGCGTTAAAGCGGCGGCGGGCGCCGGCCCCGACCAGGACTACCGCGCCGACCAGCGCGAGAAGGAAACCCCGGCCAAGGCCGTAGAAGCGGCGCGCGCGCAGCAGTCCGCCGACGGCAGGAAGCCCCCGTTCTGGTTCCTTAACGCCAACAGCGCCTCCAGCCTGGCCTTCATCCTTAAGACGCGCCCGGTGGAGGACCTGACCATCGTGCTCAACTACGCGCCGGAAGACCTGGCGTCCAAACTGGCCGAAGCCCTTTATCCCAGGAGCGTCGAAGCCCTGGCCGCGCTGCCCAAGGTCACGCTGATGACCGAAAGCCGCATAAAAGCCCTTGAAGCGGACCTCCTCGCGGCCCTGGATTACGTCGTAGGCGGTGAAGATAAAGCCATCAGCATCCTCAACGGCCTGGATGAAGCCGTGCAGGAAAAAGCTTTGTCGGCCTTCGGCCGCCTGGACCCCGCCATGTCCAGGAAGCTCAACGCCGCTATCGTGAAACTCGCCGACCTGGCCTCCCTGGACCCTTCGCAGGCCCAGACCCTGGCCCGCCGCCTGCCGATGCGCGTGATAGCCGCCGCGCTGAAGGGCTCGCCCCACGCCGAAACTTTTTTGGCCAAGCTTTCCGGCGGCATGCAGGAGCGCTTCCGCCAGGAACTGGACCTCACGCGGTCCATGCCCGCCGACGCCTACAAGGCCGAGCGCGCCAAGGTGGTGGAAGCCCTGCGCCAGCTGATCAAAGAAGGGTTCATCACCCTGACCCCGCAAGGCCAGAAGCCCGCGGCGCTGGCGCCCAAACCCGGGACCGCCCCCGCGGCGGGTCTTAAGCCCCAGCCGGCCCTGCCCGGACTGAAACCGCAGCCCGCCCCGGCCCCCGCCGGCCTGAAGCCCGCCGCCGCGGCCACGCCGCCCGCCGCGGCGCCCAAACCCTGAACGGATAAGAGAGGAGAACGCTAATGGATTTGATGACCTTACTCGGCGCCACGATCGGCATAGGCGTCATAGTTTTCGTGCTCTCGGCCGGCGGCATGCTCAGGTTCCTGCTCAACTGGGAAGCCATCGTGCTTATTTTCGGCGGCACCCTCGGGTCGGTGATGATCTCCTACCCATGGGCGGCCCTTAAATGGACGAGCTCGTCGATGAAGATCGTCCTCTTCCCGCCCAAGCGCCCGCCCATCGCCGACCTGATCCGCTCCATCGTCAGTTTCTCCGAGCTCAGCAAGAAGAACGGCATAGAGGCTTTGGCCGGGGAGCTGCGCGCCTCCCCCCACGCCTTCCTGACCGACGCTATCCAGATGATGGTCGACGGCGTGGACATCCACATCCTGCGCGAGCGCATGGAGCACGACATCAACACCACGCGCCTGCGCCACCAGCAGCAGACCAACATCTTCACCTCGGCCGGCACCTTCGCCCCCATCTTCGGCCTGCTGGGCACGCTGATCGGCGTCGTGCAGGTGCTCCGCAATATTTCCAACCCCGCCATGATGGGCTCCTCCATGGCCATCGCCATGACCGCGTCGTTCTACGGCATCTTCTCGGCCAACTTCCTGTTCCTGCCCATCGCCAGCAAGCTCGGCTATTATTCCGACGAGGACATCCTCAGCCGGGAGATCATAGCCAAGGGCGTGCTGTCCATCTACGAAGGCGACGTCCCGTGGCTGGTCTCCAAAAAACTGGAAGGCTACCTCTCGCTGGCGCTGCGCCGCAAAGCCAAAACGGTAAAATGAAGTTCTTCATCGAACGCTATTCAGGACATAAGGCGGCGGAAAACCCGCTGTGGCTGGTGGTGCTTTCCGACATCATGACCAACCTGATGCTGTTCTTCCTGATCCTGTACGTCTTCAATGTTCAGCCGGAGAGCGAGGCCCAGGCGATGTTCATGTCCGGCTTCGACAAGGATAAGAAAGTTTCCGCCAAAGAAAAGGAAGCGGACAAGGTGCTACAGAAGTTCCAGGAAGAGGACGTGGCGAAAAAGCTGGCCGAAGAGCTTTACAAGGCCGGCCTGAAGGACATGGCCGACGTGCAGATCACCGACAAACAGATAAAGGTCAATATCGCCGCGCCGGTGCTTTTCGCTTCGGGCAAGGCCGCTTTGAGCAAGACCTCCTCCGAAGTGCTGGGCGCCGTGGCCAAGGTCGTGGTCCGTCTGCCCAACGACATCATCGTGGAGGGGCATACCGACAACGTCCCGGTAAAATCCGGGGATTACGCCACCAACTGGGAACTGTCGGCGGCCAGGGCCGACGCCGTGGTGACGCTGATGGCCGGGAGGTACGCCGTCCCCGAGCAGCGCCTTATCGCGGCCGCCTACGGCGAGCACAGGCCGGCCGCCTCTAACGCCACGCCGCAGGGCCGGGCCAGGAACCGCAGGATAGAGATAATCATTTCACGCAAATGAGCGACAAGAAAGACCACTCGCAGCTTTGGATGGTGCCCTTCGCGGACCTCATGTCCTGCCTCGTCATCCTTTTCCTGGCGCTGTACGTCTTCTCGTTCAACATGAAGAAGTCGGACTACGAGTCCGCTATAGCGGCGCTGCAGAAAGAGCTCGGGGTAAAGGGAGCCGCGGCCAAGGTCAAGGAAATGAAAGCCACCAGGCAGGTGGAAGAGGACCTGAAAAAACAGATCCAGGAAGGGTCGCTGGGCGTGGAGGTCACCACCTCCCGCATCCGCCTTACCTTCGCCTCCCCCATCCTTTTCGATTCGGGCTCCGCCGCCCTTAAGGTATCGGCCAAAGAGGTTTTGGACCCGGTGGCGGACAGCCTGATGAAGATGGACAACCAGGTAGTGGTGGAAGGCCACACTGACGCGGCGAGGATGCTGGGCAAGAAATTCGCCTCTAACCGGGAGCTTTCGCTCATGCGGGCCTTCTCGGTCATAGATTACCTGATAAAAAAAGGCGTCTCCCCCGCGCGCCTGACGGCCTTCGGCTACGGGGAATTCCGCCCGGCCGCGCCCAACGAGGCCGAAGCCGACCGGGTGAAGAACCGCAGGATAGAGATGATAATCATGCGCCAGGGAGCGCTGGATAAAGGGGTCAACAACTCATGAAATTTTACGCCGTCTTCGCAGCCGCGCTCTGCCTGGCCTCCGCAGCGGGCGCCCAGCCGGCCTCCGCCGTGCCCTCCTCGGAGATCAAGGAATATTACGACAAGGCCTTCGGCCTCTACCTGGCCGGCGATTATCCCAAGGCCATGGAATACTGGAACATGGTGCTGCGCGCCGACCCCAAGCAGGTGACCGCCCGCAACATGATAGGGGAAGCCAGGCAGAAAATGGCGGGGTCGTCCGTGAACCTCAAGGCGGCCTTCAACCGCCTGCTCGAAAAAGGCCGCTACTCCGACGCGCTGGTCAAGCTGGAGGAACTGCTTTCCACCGATCCCACCAACCCCTACTACCTCAAGGTCCAGAAGCAGCTGCACAAGATAGCGGGCCTGCTGCCCCGTAAGCCCTCGGCCGCGAAGCACTGGAACGCCGCCGCGGACGGCATCCAGGCCTGGCTGGGAGAAAAGGAGGACCTGCCTTTCGCCTATGACGCGCTGCGCTACGCCGCGGAACTGGCCCCCGCCGAAACCACCCTGGGCCGCCTGATCGCCGCCCTGGAGGACGAGGAACCGCAGCTCAAGCTCAACGACACCAAGCCTGAGAACGTGGGCATCCTGGAGCACAAGAAGGAACTGGCCCTCCACGACATCTACGATTCCAAATTCTACCTGGCCGTCAAGGAACTGGAAGGCGTGCTGCGCCTGGAGCCCGATGACGTAATGGCCCTGAAACGGGCCGGTTCGGCCTACCTCCAGCTCAAAGATTACCGCCACGCTAGGCTGGCCTGGCAGCGGGCGCTGGAGCTCTCGCCGGACGACGAACAGCTTAAACAATACCTGCAGGCTTTGGACGAAGCCGCCCCGAAGCCCTCCCGCAAAAAGGGCTGACCGCCGCCCTTACCGGAAACAAGAAAAAAGGCTGAGCGAAAGCTCAGCCTTTTTTGTCGTCAGCCGGCCCTAGAACGAGTAATTATACCTGGTCAGCACGCTGAGCTCGCTCGAGTCCGCCTCCGGGTGCAGGTTATCGGTCTTGGACAGGGCGCCCACCCCGAAAGTGAAGCGGGAGGTCTGGCTTTTTACCCACGCTGTCTCAAGGTTCAGCGAAACCGAGCTGAGATCGGCGGGCGAGACCGGTGAATCGTTCTGGGTGGTGGACAGCGTGGTCCAGAACTGGAACGCCATGGACCGGCGCGGCAGCGAATAGGAGAAGTTCGCTGTCACGCTGTTGTTCTTGGCCGTAGTGGAATCTATCTTGTCCTTGGTGGCGGAGTTCACCAGGCCCGCCGACATCGCCAGCCTGGGCGTCAGCCGGAAGGAGCCGTTGAAGGAGACCAGCGCCGTATCCAGGTCGTGCGACAGGCGGGTATTGTCCTTGAAACTGCTCATCTGGTAGCCGAGGTTCAGCGTATGCGCCTTCAGCGGCTGCGTCACGGAGAAGTTCAGCGTGGTGGTCTGGTTGTCCTGCACGGCCGCGGGCTTGCCCTTGGCCGTGTTGGTCATAAGGGAGGTGTTCAGCATGGTCTGGCTGGGAAAGCGCAGGGAGTTGGCCAGCGTGACCTGGGCCTGGTCCGTAGTGGTCTTGGCCGGGTCCTTGTCGAGGTTGTCGGAATACTTGTTATAGCCCAGCGTGAACGTGGTCCAGTCCGCGGGGAAAAGCCCCAGCTCGCCGTCCAGAACCATCCGGTCGGAGATCACCGACGGGCTGGCGAAGGAGGAGAACTTGGGGTCTATGCGGGACACCGCCGTGCGCGCGGTCAGCAGCGCGCCTTTGTACTTCACTTCCTGCTTCCAGGCCGTGCCGGCCGCGCCCGGTTCCGCGGCGTTGAGGTCGGCGCGGTAGGAACTCATCTGGTAGTCGCTGTTCAGCATGAACTTGTCCCAGAACCGCCACTCTGCGTTGAGCCCGTAAACAACGCTCTGCTGCGGCTTGATGGTTATGGCCGTGGTGCTGATATTTATGGAATGCTCGTCGTCGCGGCTCATCACCGCGTCGGCGGCTATTTTCAGGTTCGGCGTGAACTGCCAGCCGGCCTTGAACCCGCCCGAGTACCGCGCGAACCGGCCGCCGCTCGACGGCCCCGGTTCCAGCGGGGCCACTATCCTGCCTATCACCGCCGTGACGGACAGCTTGTCCCGGGCCCTTTCGAAGGAAACGCCCCTCATGCCCTGCCCGTCCATGGAGAGCGGCGTCAGGCCGGGCGAGATATCGCCTATGCCCAGCGTACCCCAGGGCGCGTAGAAGTTCAGCAGCACTATCGTCGGGGTTATAGGCCTGTGGTAGGTGTGCACCACGTAGGTGTTGAACAGGAATGAGGACTGCTTCACCTTGCCCACGATATTGGCGGAGGTTATGCCCTGGTGGTTGTCCCAGCCGTCCCCGCTGGAATTTTTATAGCTGAAAGTCACGTCGCCGCCTATTTTAAAATCCTGCGGGGGCGGCGGCCGGAATTCCTTCTCTATGACCTGGAAGCCCTTGTAATCCGTCTCAAGGATGCGCCTGCCGTCCTTCACCAGGAACAGCCTGTAAAGGAGCCGGCGGCCCTGCAAAGTCTCCGGCACGGTGAAAGGGATCTGCACCCCGTGCGCGCCCCCCGCCGGCACGTCCTCCGCCGGCGAGACCGACTCGGTCTGCGCCAGGAATTTCCTGTTCTCCCCCTCCAGCGTGTAGATCTCGCCCGTCCAGTAATAGCTGCCCTTGGGCCAGGGGCGGGTACCGGTGTTGACCACCAGGGTCTGCAGCCGCACTTCGTCGCCGGCCATCACGGGGTCGGGGGCCGCCACCGTGAACTGGAGGCTGGCGTTGTCCTGTGCGAAAACGGGCGGCGCGAGCAACAGGCTTAAGAGCAGAACTTTGAGGAGGTGTTGTTGTTTCATTTAAGTTTTAGGCCGTATTGTAAGTATCAGCGTATGACCGCAAATTTCTTTACCACTTTCTCCGACTCGCCGGAGGCGGCGTCCTTTACGCGCAGTATATAGAGGTAGACACCGGAAGCGACGTTCTCGCGGGACAGGTCCCAGGAAATTTTCTTGCTGTTGAAGCCGGGCACCTTGTCGGCGTCCGAAGAAACGCCGGTAAGTTTCTTTACCAGGCGGCCCGTCAGGTCGAAGATCTCGACTTCGCCCTCGGAAGCTCCGGAGGTGAAATGGAAGTTGACCGTGGTCCTGGCCGGGTTGGGATAAGCGTAAACGCCGGCCTTGGTAAGCAGCTCCCACTTGGGGGTGAACACCAGGTTCTCGCCGGGGCGGAGAGTTACCGTCTGCATCCTGCTGTACTCCGCGCCGTTGTAGACGCGCAGGCTGTAAGTGCCGGGCAGCAGGTTGGGCACGGCGAAAGAGCCGTCCTGGCCGGTGAAGGCCGCCCCTATGCGCCGCCCCTTTCGGTAGATCTCCACGAACGCCCCGCTGGTCTTTATATTTACTTCGCGGGTGGTATAGAACCCGGCCGGCCTGGCCGCCTGCCGGGGCAGGAAGTTCGCCGGGATGAACCCGGTGATGCTGGCCAGCTGGTAGGTTACGCTCAGGCTGAAATTGACGCCGGCAGAGCCGTTGGGGACCTGTTCCTTGGAAACCGAGCTCTCGATGTCCTGGGCGGCCCAGACCGCCCTTATGGTGAGGTACAGCGAATTCAGCGACGGAATGGAATAATTGCCGTAAACGTCGGTATAATCGCTGCCCTCGACCGCGCCTGAAGCGCCCAGGGCTTCCACCAGCACGCCCGTGACCGGGTTGCCGGAGGCGTCTGTAACGCGGCCGCTGAGCGAGCCGGTATCGGGGGCGCCCGAAGTCGCCGAGGCTTCGTTAGAGGCCGGCGACCAGTTCAGCGCGTCATCCGCGGTCCAAAGCGTGAAGTAGTAAGAGGCTGACGCGCTGAGCCCCGTCACCGTGGCCGCCTGGGTAGAACCGGCGGTCAGCGTGGCGGTGGTGATGGTCACCTGGGCCGACGTGGTAGAGACCGCCGCTCCCGTGAACGTGGAATAAGCTATCTTGTAGCGCCCCGCGAGCAGGTAGCCGGAAACCCCGTTGTCACCGGCCGTCCGCCAGAACAGGGCCACGGCGCCGCTGACTCCGCCGGGGGCCGCGGCCAGTGTAAGCGTAGCCGGCGGCGGCGTGTCGTCGACGTAGGTGAAAGTGGAGCCGGACACGTGGAACTCGCCGTAATTCCTGGGGCCGGAAGCGTCCGCCGCGCGCACAGTGGCGTAGTAGGACGCGCCGCTGGCCAGGCTGTCGCGCAGGTAGGAATTGAAGTTCCAGGTCCAGTAAGGCGTGGTGCCGGCCTGCAGCGGCTCGGGGACCGTATCCCAGGAGGAGAGGCTGTTCTTCCACCATTTTCCGTCGGAAAGACGCTTCAGCGTCACGTCCACCGCGGTGATGCCGGAAACGGGGTCGGCCGCCGTGCCGCTGATGGAGGCCGCGGAATACGCCGTGGCCCCGTCCGCGGGATAAAGGACCAGGGCCGAGGGCGGCTGCGAGTCAAAGGTGAAGGTGTAAGTAGCGAACACCTGCGAATAGTCCCCCACCGCGTCCGAGGAGCGGGCTACCGCCTGGTACTGCCGGCCGCTGACCAGCGGCAGACCGGGCAGGGTGATCGTAAAAGTGCTGGCCGTGTCGGAGGCGTCCTGCCAGGCCCGGGAGCCGGAGAGGAAAGCGGCGCCGTTGTAATACAGGCCGTTGCTCAGGTCGCGCAGCGAAACTTCCGTGCCCCGGATGGCGTGATCATTGGTCGGGTAGGCGTTGCCGGAGAGCCAGGTGAAGGTGGACAGGAAGGTCAGCGCCGGCGTGGAGATGGTCACGACGGGGCCGCTGACGTTCTTGCCTATCCCGAAAGCGTCCACCACGGTGCGCGTGGTGCCGGCCACGTCCACGGCCCGGAAACTGAAATAATTGGAAGCGGCGTTGGCCAGCTGCGGGAAGCTGTAAGTGATGACCGGCCGGTACCAGGTAGCGCCCGGAGTAAGGGCGCCGATATCGGTCCAGGGGATGATGGCGGCGTCGGCGAACAGCTTGTTGGCGCTGACGCTGTACTGTACCTTGGCCAGGCCCGACAGCCCGTCGCCGAAGCGCAGGCCGTCCACGTCGCCGGGGTATTCCGTGTACCAGACGGCGGGCGTGCTGTAGGTGACGGCTATCTCGGGAGGGGTGGTGTCCTTGATAAGGGAGAACAGGTCGGTATAGGCCGCGTAATTACCGGAGTTGTCGAAGACCTTCACGGAGATATAGCTGGAAGCGCCCTCCGGCAGCTGCTCCCAGGTTCCCTGTGGGATGGTCCAGTCGGCGGCATAGGCATCCTGGTCTATGCCGGTCACGGCGTCGCTCCAGGCCGCCACTATGCCCGAGGCCCCGCCCGCGTCCGTCGCCACCTGCACCTGGAACTTCTGTATGCCGGAACCGCCCAGGTCAGCGAAATCCACGTCGCAGGTGAAAGTATTGGTGCCCTTCCAGTCGTTAAAGTCGGCCTGGTTGTCGGTATAGGTGGGGCTGGAGACGTCCAGGGCCGGGTCGAAACTGGTGCGCTGCGGCGGCAGCTCGACGTAGCGGGTATTGCGTCCGAAAATATTAAGGACGCGGACTTTGGCGTAATAAGTGGTGGTGGGCAGCAGCCCGCCGAGCGTGTAGAAGCTGTCGGTGGTCTGCAGCGAGGTCGGCGAGGAGAAGTCCGGGAATTTGGAATACACTACTTCGTAAGTGTAGCCGGCGGGATTGCCGTTGGCCAGCCAGTTCACGGTGCCCGCGGCCGCGCCGACGCCGCTCCAGGGGGCGGTGGCGGGCAAAGCCGCGTAGGTGGTGGTGGAGCCGGCCGCGGAGTAGCCGGTCTCGGTGCCGGTCCAGTTCCTGGCCTTGGCCCTGAAATAATACTGCAGGCCGGGCTCCAGCAGCGCTTCGCGCCAGGCCGGGCTGCTCATCCAGCCCGAAGACCTGACGGCCGAGCCGAAGCCGGCGTTGGACGAGACCTCGACCAGGTACTGCGTGCCGAAAATATCGGAGGTAAAGATCTCGCCGCGGGCGGCCGAGCCGGAGGAGCCGCCGAAAACCCAGAGTTTTTCCCCGACGATCTCGGCGGCCGGGAATTGCCGCGCGGAAGGCAGCGGGTTATAGGCCTGCCAGGGAGCCTGGGCGGAAAGGGCGGCCGAAACGGTGGACAGGAAAACCTGCGCCTGCGCCGCGCTTCCGTTGCTGCCGCCTATAACGTAAAGGCTGTTGGCCGCGGCCAGCGCCTTGTGGCCGAAGCGCGGGGCCGGCAGGGGTGTGTACTCCGTCCAGGAAACAGGCAGTTCGCCTTGGGCGTCCAGCTGGGTAGCCCACACTTCGCTCCTGGCGGCGGCCCCGTCCTTGCCCCCGGCCACGTAAAGCCTGCCGGCGATGAGGGTCATGGTGTGCGAATACCGCGGAGCCGGCAGCGCGTCGGGAGCGGTCCAACCGCCCAGGACGCCGTCGTCGCCCACCTGCGAGCGGTAAATAGTACCCTGCACCCCCGAACCGCTGGCGTAGCCCCCCGACACATAGATCTTGCCCGCGGCCACCGCCGCGGCGTGGAAGTAGAGCGCGGCCGGCAGCGGCGCCTCCGGCAGCCAGGCCCCGATCACGCCCGCGGAAGAGATATCGGCCGACCAGACCTCGGCGTGGGAGCCGGCGGAGTCATAACCCCCCAGCGAATAAAGCCTGCCTTTGGCGGCCAGCAGCTGGTGGCCGTAGCGCGCCGCGGGCAGATAGGAGGCGGTTTCCCAGCCGGCCAGCGTCCCGCCCGGACCCAGGGCGCCGCGGTAAACCACGCTGGAGAAAGTGATGCCGTTAAAGCCCCCGGCAAGGAAAACGTGGGAACCGTAAACCACCGAGGCCTGGCCGTAGCGCGCGGCGTCCAGCGCCAAGGAGTCCGTAGCCCAGGGTTTGCCCGAGACCGCCGCGGGGTTCTCGAAACCGGCGAAAGAAAGACTTATCGTACTGTGACCGGCGTCTTCCAGCGTAAAAGGCCCGGACGAAGGCGTTACGGCCAAGGTAACGGCCGTGGTGGCAGCTATGGCGGAATAATCACCTTCCATATAATTGGAGAAAATGAAATTATAAAAGCTGGTATTCGCGCCCAGGCTTTCCACGGGGTACCCGTTCTGGTCCGTGGAATAATAAGCCATGTACGGGTCCGCCTCCCCCCAGGTGGAAACCTGCAGCTCGTAGAGCGTGCCGGACGGGCTGGCGCCGCCCCAGGCCAGCGCGTAGCTGCCGGTGGAAGTACCGGAGTAGCCGGGCGCCGCGGGCGAGGAGACCATCCTGGAGTAAAAACCCGATTCCAGGCCGAGCGCCCCGGCCGCGGAAGTGCCGTACGCCACACCCGCGAAAGCGCCGTCCAGGGCATAAAGTCCCCCCGCCAGGCCCAGGCTCCCCGAAGAAAATTCGTGGGAGTCCCCGAGCACGGCCAGGTTTCCGGCGCTTTTATTCTCCGCGGCGGCTGTTTGCGCCAATAACAGCAGTACCGCCGCAGCTAGTCTTTTCATTGTCGCTTCAAAAACGCGCTCCTGCTTTCTCTTAGCCTTACCTTAACAATACCCTGCCCATAGCCGGTGATGTACAAGCCTCGAGCCAGATGCCGATGCTGGAGCCTATCACGGACGGATTAACCGGCGCGTCGGCCTTGCCGGCGACGGCGGAAGTCACCACATGCGAGCCCAGCGCCGCAGTAGCGTTGCACTGGACGGAAGCTATGCCGGCTATAGCTATGCGCCCCACGGCCGAGGCGGCTATGCCCGCCGGTTCGTATACGACGCCTATGGCGGCGGGAGCGTTAGCCACTCCCGTGGTAACAAAAGCCGAGCCTCCGCCGATAACCACGATAGAGCCGGACGAGATGAACGAGGCCGAAGCGTTGCGCAGCCATACCACGACAGGCTTGTTCCCGGTGTCGGTGCCGTCGCCCAGGCCCAGGTCCCCGGCGACCTGCAGTTTCGACGTCACGGTCGTAGTGCCTATGCCGACATTGTTATAACTGTCCACGAAAAGGCCGGGGTTGCCGTAAGAGGTGGAGGTGGACACCCAGAACCCGCCCGCGGCTTTGAAGCGCACTTGGTTCACCAGGGTATTTTCTACCAGGGTACCGGCGCCGTCCGTCCAGGTAAAGGTACCGCTGGCGGTAGAAGAGGATTTATAGCCGGCGGCAAAGGAATAATTGCCTTTGGCGGTATTTTCCACACCGCCGGGGACCACGGCGCCTATGCCGCCTGCGATATTGTTGCTGCCGCCGCTTACCGTCGATGACGAAGCGTTGGCAGCGTTGGAATAACCGCCCCCGACCGCGGAATACATCCCGGCCGCCTTATTGTATACGCCGCCCCCGACCGCGGCATAACTCTGGGTTGCCTGGTTGTAATAACCGCCGGAGACGACCGCGGATTCAACCCCGGCGGTGTTGCCGGCGCCGCCGCCTACCGTCGTCCTGTTGCCGCTGGCCGTATTGCTGTCGCCGCCGCTTATGACCGAGGCAAAACCGGAGGCGACGTTATACGACTGGTCCCTGGTAACCTGCAGGTCAATGGCCGAACTGCCCCGCGCATTTCCGGTAACGGTGCCGCGCCCCGTCCCGGTGGACTGGATTTCACCATAGCGGCTTATATACATGCCGGTGCCTATCGTCGTCGCGCCGTAGGCGTCCACAAAGAACCCCGAAGCGGCCGCATTGGTGGAACCGCTGACCAGGAAACCGCCCCGTGCTTTGAAACGCACCCGGTCCGTGACATTGTTTTCGGTAACGAGACCCTCGCTGTCCGCCCAGGTGAACGCACCACCGGCGGTAGAAGAAGACTTATAACCCGCGGCGAAAGAGTAGTCGCCTCCGGCGGTATTCCAACTTCCGCCGGGTACGGTCGCGTAGTCGCCCATGGTAGAGTTATACGAACCGCCGCCTATGGTCGGATAACCGAACGGATTGGTCGCGTGCGCCGCGTTGTAGGTGCCGCCCGCGATAGTGGCATAGGAGCGGGTCACGGTATTGTTGGAGCCGCCGCCTATTACGGAGTACTGGCCGGAGGTACCGTTCATCCCCGACTTGTTGTTGAAACCGCCCCCGATGACGGCGTAGGGAGTGGACATGGCATTACCGGCGCCGCCGGCTATCGTGCCGGCGGGCGCGGCGGAGTTAACAAAATTGCCCGTTCCGCCGCCTATTGTCCCGGTTATGGCGCCGACGTTGTTGCCGTAGCCGCCGGCTATGGCGGAGTGCATGCCTGAAGCCGTATTGGACTCGCCGCCCGCCACGACGGAGGAGGTGCCGGAAACGTTGTTATACGTACCGCCGGCCGCCGCTGAACCGGAGCCGCTGACCACGTTGTAATAGCCGCCGCCGATGAACCCGTTATACGCCTGGGCCTTGTTATGGTCACCGCCGGCTATCGCCGAGTAGGCAGCCGCCGCCGTGATGCTGTTATAATTGCCCGAACCGATAAAGGAGCCATCGGCGCTGGTAGTGTTATTGGTGCCGCCCACGACAGCCGCCTCGTTGCCGCCGGCGCTGTTATACATGCCGGACCCCGCGAAACTGGCGGTATTTAGCGCGTCGTTGCTGACGCCGCCCCCCACCACCGTGTACGGCCCTGAGGCTTTGTTCTCGCGGCCGCCGGTTATAACCGAATAGAGGCCGCTGGCGACTTCGATGTTCGAATTCCTGGCTGACTGCAGGTCCACCGCGCCGAAACCGCGCGCGTCGCCGGATATAGCGCCGTTGCCTATCCCGGTGGTCTGCAGCGCGCCGCCGGTCGAGATAATTATGCCGTTAGTCACGATGGCATTTGAATAGATGAAAGCGTTCGCAGTCACGTTTAACGGGCCGGACATCGTATCCCCGGCCTTCAATACTTTCGTGGAGTCCGTACCGACAACCCCGGTAAGGGCCGAGCCGTCGCCGAAATATTTTCCGGCGGCGACCTCTCCGTTCCCCTTTACCCCGAACACTACGGACGCGCCGGTGGAAACCACCAGCATCACGTCAGAGCTGCCCGCGGCGCTGGAGATCACCAGCGCGGCGGCGGGGCTTGTCGTACCGATGCCCATCCTGCCCGCGAAATAACTGCGGGCGCCGGGGTCCTCGGAATAAACGGCGTAAGGCGCGTTGGTCTGCGCGCCGGACGTCAGCGTGGAGATATACAGGCCGTACGTATTGGTTATTGACCCTGAACCGGAATTACGCAGGGCGTCTATATAGATCTGCACGGCGTTGACTACCGTGCCGCCGGTAGCGTTCTCCCTGTTAAGGGAAGTGTGCAGGCCCGCCAGGTAGCCGAGGTTCTGCGTGCCGTCGATGGAGGCCTCGAAGTCGCCGCCTACCGCCGCGTCGTCGATAGCCGTGCCGTTGGCTCTTACCGAGCCTATCATGCCGGCCGTAACGTCCTCGCCGGGGCCTCTGTTAACGGCCGTAGCCTGCGCGTGGAAGACGGTAGAAGAAGAAGGGAACAGCGTGCCCACTCCCACTACGCCGCCGGTGGTGATCGCCAGGGCTGTAGAGGTGCCCGTGCCCGCTATCAGCACATAACCTGAAGACGCGTTAACGTCGCGCACTTCCAGCAGCGCGGCGGGAGTGGTGTAACCTATGCCCACCCTGCCCGAGCTGTCCAGGATGGCTTTATCAATGCCGGCTATCTTGAACTGCAGCACCCCGCTCTTGCCGTCGTTGGTAGCGCCAGCGTTCAGGATCACGCTGCCGGCTTTGGGCCCCAGCTGCCCGACCGTGTAATCGTTGCCCGCGTTAAGGATGATGTCTCCGCCCTTCATGTATTGCCCGCCCGAACCGTTGGAGATGTCGCCGCCGGCCAGTATTACCGGCCCGCCGACCGCGTTATTGCTGCCGCCGGAGTAATTGCCGGCCCGCAGCCAGATGGCGCCGCCGGTATCCGCATTGCCCGCGGCCGCGCGCACGGTGACGGAGCTGGCCAGGTTAGTGGTGAACAGCGTAAGGTGGCCGATAGAATTAACCTGGCCCCTCAAAGTAAGGTCGCCGTTAACGTCCAGGACCGAAACCGGGGTCATAGTGCCTATGCCCACCCGCCCGTTGACCGCCACCAGCGTGGAGCCGCCGACCGAGAAAGCGCTGCCGGCCACGGCCAGCGTGGAATTGATCACCACGGTGTCGGACAAGGTCATCGGAGAAATAGTGTTGCCCGTCTTGTTCCAGACGCCGGTTATGGAAGACCAGGAGGCCTTGCAGTCCCCGCCCAGGCAAATATTGCCGGACGCGTTCATGCTCCCGTAGACGTCCAGCATATACTGCGGGTTCCCGGTTGAAATACCGACGAAACCGTTGTTCTTTATGACCATGCGCTGCGCCATAGCCCCGGACCCGTCGTCCGGCGTGGTGTGAAATTCCAGGCGGCCGGGCATATTGCCTGAGGCGGCGGCGCCGTCTATCCTGCCCACTAGCGCGGCCGATTCGCGGAACGGGTCGCCGGCGGCGCCGTCATAGCCCATGAACATCACTACGCCCAGGTTGTCGTTATTGACGGGCATCAGCTGCGAGGTCGGTTGGCCTCTTGATTTCAGGAAAGCCAGGAAACTGCTGTCCACCCCGGTATAAGCCTGTTCGATAATTACGCCCTCGTCCTTGCTGGTCCCGGTCAGGTGTAAAGTGGACTTGGGGTCGGCCTGGTTCAGACCTACCCACCCGCCCGTAGTTACGGCCACCTGGAAATTATTGGTCCCGGTACCGATGCGCAGGGAATAAGCGGAATTGGCGGTATTGGTTTCGGCTATTTCCAGCCGTGCCGCCGGGGCCTTCACGCCCAGCCCTATGCGGCTGTTCGCCAGGTTACCGTAAATGGCGCCGCCGATATTCAGTTCATTATTCGCGGCCGCGGCGGAGGTGTCCTGGTTTGCGCCGATGATGATGTTGCCGGTCCCTGTGGTAACGGCATAGCCGGCCTTGTAGCCCAGCAAAGTGTTTGCATTACCGCTGGTAAGCGCGAACCCGGCGCCGTACCCCATGAGCGTGACGCTGGAATAAGTCGCCGCGCTGCCAAAACCCGCCGAATTGCCGAACGCCGCGTTGTAGCCGCCGGCGCTGTTGCTGTACCCGGCGTTATCGCCGAAATAGCTGTTTTCAGTGCCGGTGGTATTAGCTTGCCCGGCCGTATTGCCGAAAAAGTTGTTGTTGCCCCCGTTGCTCTGGAACCCGGCCTTCCAGCCGACGAAATTATTACCGCTGCCCGTGGTATTGGCGTACCCCGCCTGGTAACCCACGAAATTATTATTAGTCCCGGACGTATTGGTCCTGCCGGCTTCAAGCCCCACCGCAAGGGAGCTTCCGGAAGAAAGAGCCGCCAGCACCGTGCTGCCGTTTATCTGGTAGCGCGCGGCGGTGATGTCGCTGGAGGTATTGACGCCGTAAACGCCCATCTTCAGCGCCTCAGTGCCCGTGTGGTTGCCCAGGTTATCGCCCAGGTTAGACCAGACCATTCCCGCGCCGGCAACTTTCACAAGTACCTGGTTGGCGGCGCCCCCGGCGAAATACAAATTACCCACATTGCTGAAACTGCTTATTCCCGTGAAGTACGCCTGGGTAAAAGTAGAACCTGCCGCCACGTACATGCCGCTGGATACCTGCATATAGCCGTTTACCATCACATTGCCGGGGGCCGCGGGGATCTGCAGCGCGGGCGCGGACTGGGTGGCGCCGAAAACCGTGAAGCCTTTTATTTCCACGTCGGGGTCCAGGGCCGTGCCTTGCGACCCGTATGTGGTCAGGTCGTCTTCCATGTAAACCTCGGTGCCGTTATCCGCGGCGTAAAGCCGGGGCAGGAACGACAGCGCCAAGAGCGCCGCCAGGATCGGTGTCAATTTTTTTACGGTCATAATAAAGCTCCCAATATATTCAGCCAGCCGAAATTATTTCTTGCGCAGCCCCATTACCAAAGACCCATTGGAGTAGAATTTGGCCACATTATCCCCCGACGTTCCCGTGCCGTTCACGGCCAGCGCCGTGCCCGCCTCGGGCGCCATGTTAACCCCGTGCGTGTCCGCGACGGCGTCGCCGAACTGGTTGCTGCCCAGGGCGGTAATGCTGGAGATGAACGTAGCCGCGCCATAGATAGTAATGTTTGAATTAAAATCTACGGGCCCGGTAAGGGCACCGCCGGCAAGCGGCAGCTTGCTCGGGTCGGCAGCGGACACTCCCGTCAGGCCCGAACCGTTGCCGTAGTAAATACCGGTAGCGGTCAGCGAGGCCACCTGCACCCCGGCCGAGTTGCGCCAGATCTGCGCGTAAGTCCCGGGCGCCACGATATCCAGCGCGGCCTGCGGCGCGCGCGTGGAAATGCCTATGGTCCCGGCCGCCAGGTCGCCGAACAGCAGCCCGCCTATATTCAGCTGGTTGTTCGCTGCGGCGCCCTGTGTATCCTGGCTATAGCCGATCACGATATTCCCGGAGCCGGTGGTGACCGCGTACCCGGCCTGGTAGCCCAGCAGGATATTGTCCGAGCCGGTCGTAAGACCGTAGCCCGCCTGGTAGCCCAGCAGCGTGGAACTGGAGAAAGACTGCCCTGTCGCGCCATAACCGGCGTGGGCGCCGAAGATGGCGTTCGCGGAACCGGTTTTAGTGAACAAGCCCGCGAATACGCCGTAGAACGAGTTATACCAGCCCGTAGTGTTCGAGAGCCCGGCCTGATAGCCTGAAAAGGAGTTCTGCGTGCCGGTGGTGTTGGCGGCGCCGGCCTGATAACCCACGAATGAGTTGTCATACCCGGTGGTATTGAGCGTTCCCGCCAAATTACCGAGAAAGGAGTTCTGGAATCCGCTGGTGTTAACTTTACCGGCCTGAAAGCCTACGAAAGTATTCCCATCCCCGGAATTCACCCTGCCCGCCTGCACGCCTACGCCCAAACTGTCGGTTCCGCTCAAGGCCAGTACCGTGCTGCCGTTGATCTGGTAGCGCGCCGCGGTGATGTTCCCGGCAGCGGACATACTGTCGACGTTGACTATATGGAACGCCGACATGTTCAGCGTGGTGGTGGCCACATGGCTGCCCAGGCCGTCGCCCGGGACGCCGGTCAGCCCTGAGCCGTCAGCATAAAGCTTGCCCTGAGAAGTAATGGAAGCGACAGCGACACCAGCGCCGCTGCGCCATATCTGAGCGTAAATATTCGCCGCGGTCCCCGTGGAAACGATATCCAGCGCGGCCTGCGGCGCGCGCGTGGAAATGCCTATGGTGCCGGCCGCCAGGTCGCCGAACAGCAGCCCGCCGATATTCAGCTCGTTGTTCGCCGCGGCGTTCTGCGTGCCCTGGTTATAGCCGATCACGATATTCCCGGCGCCGGTAGTGACCGCGTACCCGGCCTGGTACCCCAGCAGGATATTGTTAGAACCGTTGGTAAGGTTGTAGCCCGCGCGATACCCCACTATCGTGGAGCTGGAGAAAGAACTGCCGGCAAACCCTAAACCCGCGTCCGCGCCAAAATTCGAGTTGGCCGAACCGATCTGGCTGTTGCTTCCGGCCCTGTAACCGAAATAAGCGTTGGAGCCGCCGGTAGTATTGGCGGAACCGGCGTAAGCGCCGGCCATGGAATTAAAAGCGCCCAGAGTATTAGCGCTGCCGGCGTTAAAACCAAGGTAGGAATTGTAATTGCCGCCGGTATTAACCGCGCCAGCGAAGTAGCCCAGGAAAGTGCTGTAGCTGCCGGTATTGACCTTGCCGGCGTCGATGCCGGCGCTGAAGCTGCTGACCCCGCTCAAGGCCAGCACCGTGCTGCCTCCGATCTGGTAGCGCGCGGCGGTAACATGGCTTGAAGTGTTTACCCCGTAGGCCCCCATCTGTAATACTTGTGCGGCGGTATGATTGCCGAGGTTATCACCTGTCAGATTGGAGAGGCCAGAGCCGTCGCCGTAGAAGCCGCCGAGAGCGGTTATGCTGGAAGTCGCCAGGATTCCCCCCGCTACCGCCAGTTTATGCGTTGGCGCGGCCGTGCTGATACCCACGTTGCCGGAATTCGTAACGGCCAGCTGGGCGGGCAGCCCGCTGCTGCTGCTGCTCACATAAAGGACATAAGCGGACCCCGGGCCCTGCACGCTGAACCTGCTCTGCGCGTTCAAAGCGCCCACGCCGACGTCCTGGCCGCTGGCGTTGATGAGCAGCGCGCCGCCGATAGAGTTGAACTCGCCGTAGCCGCCGTTGTTCCAGCCCATGCTCGTTCTCTGGGTGGAGCTTTTCCCGGCCGTAACTTCCGCGGCGCCGTTGGGATTGCCGACGATCAGGGCGGGGACGGAGTAGTTGAGCCCTATAGCGCTGTTCACGGTCAGCTGCGCGCCCGGAAACTCGGTGCCGACACCGACCTTTCCGGCCGTAGAAACGAAAAGGTGCGGCACCGCGGCCGAGGTGGAAGCCCAGAGGGAGAAACGGTTCGTCTCGACGGCCACCACGGCCAGGCTGGAACCGGCTATGAGCAGGCTGCCGGTCATGGTATCGCCGGTTTTCAGGACTTTAGTGGCGTCGGTACCGCTGGCGCCCGTAACCCCGGTAAGACCTGAGCCGTCGCCCACGTAGCGCGCGGCCGTCATGCTGCCCGTGGCCGACATGGAACCGACGATCACCCCGGAGCCGGTGCGCCAGATCTGGGCCTGAACGCCGGCCCCGAAGCCGTCAGCGACCACATCCAGGGCCGCCTGGGGCGCGCCGGTGGCTATACCCACAAGGCCAGCGCCGGTGATCAGAACGGCGCGGTTCTGCGTGCCGCTGATAGCGGTGTCGGTGGAACCCGTCACGATGAAACCGCCGCGGCTCTTAAAAATGGTCCTGTCCGTGACGTTATTGATGAGGTTTATGGTCGAACCGCCGCTGTCCTGCCAGGTAAAAGCGCCCTGGGCGGTGGAACTGGACTTGGAGCCGGCGGCAAAGGAGTAATTTCCCAATGCGCTATTGTTGAAGCCGCCCGGAACTACCGCGTCCTGACCGGAGACTATATTCTGCCGCCCGCCGCCTATGGCCGCGTAGGCCGCGGAAATTTTATTATTCATACCCCCGGCTATCGCCGAGTCTACTCCTGCGATAGTTATCGCGTTCTGGAAGCCGCCGCCGATAAAGGCGTAATTCCCGGCTATGGAGCTGTAATAGCCGCTGAAAGCCCCGGCATAACTGCCGGACACGACATGGTTCTGCCCGCCGCCCGCGGCGGCGTAAGTGCCGCTGACATTATTGGCCGAACCGCCGGAGACGGTGGCATAATCATTGCCGGCAGTATTAAGCTGGCCGCCGCCGATCACCGAGTAAGCGCCGGAAGCTACTTCCGTTATGGCGGTCCTGAAGGTCTGCAAATCCACGGCGCCCATACCGCGCGCGTCTCCGGCGACAGTGCCGTTGCCCAGCCCTGTCGTGGCGATCGCGCCCCCGGTGGATACCACTATACCGTTGGTGACGAGATCGGTTGAGGATACCCCGGTATTCGAGTTTACCGTTAAAGTCCCCGTCATGGTGTCGCCGGTCTTCTGAACCGCTCCGGAAGCCGTTACGCCGGTCAGGCCCGAGCCGTTGCCGTAGAAGGCAGTGGCGTGCGCGCCGTCGCCGGCCGCCCAGAAAACGTGGCTGGCACCGGTCGAGACGGCGAACACAATGCCGGTTTCGCCCGCCCCGCTCGAGACATGCAGCGCGTAAAGCGGATCTGTATTCCCGATGCCGACCTTGCCCAGCGGCGTCGCGGTAAGAGTATCGGCGCCGTTCACTCTCAACTTAAAATTATTGGAGCCGTCCACGAAGGTGTTGGCTTTCAGCAGTCCGCCCCGGACATAACTGATATTGGGCTGCCCGCTGTTTTTAGAGTCGATAGCGATAGTGTCCCAGCCGGCGTCGTGCCCGTCTATCTGCAGTGCGGTCTGCCCCTGGCGCGATGAGAGGTGCAGCGGGTACAGCGGCGCCGCGGTATTTATGCCGGCGAAGCCCCTGGACGAAACAAAAAGTATCGGCTGCGAGAAACTGGTGGAAACCCATAGTACTCCGGGCGACGCCCCCGAAGCGTCGACCACGGTAAGGGTGGAGCCGGCCAGGGTCAGCTGACCGCTCATCGTATCCCCGGTCTTCAGCACTTTGGTATTGTCGGTGCCGCTGGCGCCCGTAACGCCGGTGAGCCCGGACCCGTCGCCCCAGTATTTCGTCGAATGCGCGCCATCCTGAGCTACCCAGAACAGGTCACCCGAGGCGCTGGAAACGGCTAAAGAATACGATGGAGTGCGGCTGGAGATGCCCACCTGCCCCGCGAAATAGGTGCGGGCGTTGGGGTCATGGGAGTAGATCGCGTAGGGACGGTTCACCTGCGTGCCGGCCGTCATGGTGCCTATCATCAAACCGTAGGTCTCGGCGATAGTCCCGGTGTTCTGCAGGGAGTCCACCATCATGCCGATGGCCATGCCGGCGCTGCCGTAATTCCTGTTCACCGAGCGCAGGCCGACAAGGGCCCCGTTCATGCCGGAAGGGATCTCCGCTTCGAAATTTCCACCCGCCACCAGGTCCAGCGCGTCAGCGCTGGCGGACCGGGCGTAGCCCATTACAGCCACTTTGATATCTTCAGCGCCGGGATTGAGGTCCTGTCCCAGGCCCAGGGCCTGAAAGACAGCCTCGCTGGAGGGAACGACCGCCCAGTCCCCGACGCTGATCCCGCCCATGACGATAACATGGGTGGACGCCACCACGCCGGCGCCCGAAGTTACGGCCAGTGCGGAAGCGTAAGCCGAGGACGCCGCCTGCACGGCGTAAGGAACCATCGTCAGCTGCTCCAAAGGCAGCAGGGGCGTCCCGTCCACGGAAACGCGCAGGTACCAGGGCCCGGCGGCAAGATCCACCGCTGGCGCGGTGAACGTGGATTTAAAAAGACCGTTGGCTACCTGGAAGGACTGGGACCCGTCTACGGAGGGAACGCAGCCGGTCCCGGCGGGAGTGGCGCAGAATTCGAAGCCGAAGGACTTATTGGCGCTTACCGGCGCGCCGCTGGATTTAAGACGGCCCTGGTAGGTGATCACCGGCCCGGCGTGCAGCCCGCCGGCGAAGAGCGAGAAAAGCGACAGGGTTAAAATAATTTTCTTCATAAACCGCCTCCGTAATGGCACTCGAAAAAATCTTCATTCAGCACCGCGCACCAAAGTTCAAATAAACCCGGGCCGGCTTGCCGCCTTCCCGTCCTTATTTCAACGCTGGTCCGCTATGGCCGGGCCGCCGGCCATAGCTAGAACTTAAGCCCGAGCGAGAACCGGTGCGCGCTGCCGAGGTCGCCGTAAGGCAGCAAAGCGTAATCCAGGTTAAAGCCGGAATATTCAAAGCCCACGCCGGCGAAGAAGCCGTACATGGCGTCCACGCCCGAAACCGCGTCGCCGAAGTCCCGCCCCAGGATGGCGTCGCGCTGGGAGGAAGAGGCTGTACGGTAGCCGAAACGCAGGGCTATCCCCTCCACCCCGCGGTACTCGGCCCCCAGGCGCGCCGCCGCCGGCCCGTAATCCGGGAATTCCCCGTCCACCGCCAGCAGCAGGCGCGAGGTGAACGCCGCCGCCGCGCCGACCTTCAGCTTGAGCGGCAGCGGAAAACTTTCCTCTTCGAATTTCACCTTCGTGCCGAAGTTGAGCAGCGCCGCTCCCAGCGAGTAGGGCGTCCCCTCGAACCGGTACAGCAGCCCCAGGTCCGCGGCGAAAGAAGTGGAGCCGCTGGACTTGATCCTCTGGCTGATGACCTTGCCTGTAACGCCGGCGGCCAGCGGGCCCAGGGTGAGTCCGCGCGAAAGCCCGAAAGCCAGGTCCCTGGCCGTGAAATTGCCGGTGGGAGCGGCGTTATCGTCGCGTCCTTCCAGGTCCCCGGCCGAGAAGTAGGTCAGCGAGGCCGCGTAAGGCCGCCGCATTAAGCCGGCCTGGGAGACGGCCGTGTCCTGAACGTGCCAGGCGTGGGAAAAGGCGAGCTGCCTGTCCGCCGCCCCTGCGGCCAGCCCGGCCGGGTTGTAATAGACGCAGGAGATGTCGTCGGCTACGGCCGTAAAGGCCTCGCCCATGCCCAGCGCGCGCGCCCCGAACCCCAGGCTCAAAAATTGCGCGGCCGGGCTTTGCGCCGCGTTCAGCAGCGGCGCCTGCGCCAGAAGCGCTGCAACCAGTAAGAACGATTTCATAATCCTCCAGCATTACCGCCCCCGCCGGGCAGCGGCCCGGCGGGCATACCGCGGCTACGGCTTTTTCTTAAGGCCGCCCTCGATTTGCTTTACCGTGCCGTCCGGCATTTTCACCGAAGTCTTGAGCTTCTTGCCGGAAGTGCCGCTTTCCTTGAGCAGGTTGATGAATTTGTCGTAGTCGCTTACCTTCACCTCTTCCTGCCACTTGCCCGCGTCGGTCCCGGACATCTTCTTGGGCGCGTCGGGCGCGGCGGCGGCCCCGGCCACCGTGGTCATCTGCCCGGCCTTAAGGGACTGCTTGCCCAGGGAGTTCTGCACGTCCACGTGGCCCTCGTAGACCTTCACGGTCAGGATGCTGCGCTGTTCTATGTCCGCCTCGGTGCCGCGCACGGCGCAGACGGCCGACGGGGTCCTGACGTTGATCTTGGACATCTTGTGCAGCATGCGGGTCCAGAGCTGGCCCACGGAGAGGTTGATCATCTCCCTGATCTTGCCCTGGGGAGAGATCTCGAAGTTGGAGTTCTCGTTAAGCCGCACCTCGGCGCCGCCCTTGGTCACTATGCCGGCGCGGCTCGCGCGCCCGGTCTTGATCCCGTCGCCGGAATAAAGCATGTCGTTCACTTTAATTTCGTTATACCCCCTCTCGCCGGAACGCTTTACCTGCACGTCCCCCGCCACGTACACCACCACGCCGCTGACGCTGGGAGCGCAGAAAGCCGTCTGCCCCCAGCCCGCCAGGCTGGCGGCCGCTACTGCCGCCGCCACAGTTTTCTTCATCAGGTTAGTCATACTTCCTCCATTTCGTCTCGCAATATCAAATTACCGCCCTAATTCGTCCGCGTCTTACTTGGCAACGTCCAGCCGCTTGAATTCCGCTTTCCCTTCGGCCTTGTCGTAGACCTTGAAGATAAAAGCGGCCAGCGGGGGTTTGACGCCCGCAGCGGCCTCGATGATGTAATAGTCGAAGGCTATGCCGTCTTCGGTCTTGCGCTTGCCCAGCATGCGCACCGACTCGGCCCTGTCCCTGGCGCCGGAGATCACGCCGGCTACCATCTTGGCGCCGAAGTCCACGTCGGGCAGTTCCTCCGAGGAGATGGCCTTCCAGATCCTCTTCCATTCCTTGCGGTCACGTATGATATAGCCGGCGCCCTCGCGGGTCTTGAGCGGCTGGGTATAGCCGGTCCATTCTCCCGGCGTTTCATCCTTCAGCTCCGGCACTTCAAGGTTGGTCTCCATCTGCTCGGCCGGCGCGGCCTCTTCCTCCGCGGCCGCCGCCACCTGGGTCTGGGCGCCTGCGCCCGCCTGGGCCCCGCCCGTATCCAGCACTGAAGCGTTCACCAGCTGGGCCTCGCCGCTGATCAGGGCGGAGATGATGGAAGAAAGTTCGTCCTGCGAACAATTGGCGCAGGTGAGGCTCTCGAAAGTGTAGCCTTCCAGCGCCTTGGCGGCGTCCGGTCCCAGGCGCTTGATGATCTCCTGGAACATCTCCTCGTAGCTCAGCTTCTTGCCGGTCTTGGGCGCGGCCGGGAGCCCTGCGTTCTTGGAGATCAGCCGCGTTTTGCAGTTATCCGGGATATTGTCGTCGAACAGGTCTGAGCAGGCCACCGCCAGCCCTTCCTCCTGGCCGGAGGGCATGAACGCCGTAAACGGCACTTCTTTCTTTTCACCGGGCCCTATCATGGCCACCTGCTTGGGAGAATCCTGCGCCGGGATGCCCCCGAGCGACATCTTCAGCGAGATGTTGGACTCCGTGGTGGAGCCGCTGTTAAAGAGCACCGCTTTGAAGTTAAGCGGCTTTTCAAAATCCAGCGCCGGGGCGGACAGCTCCAGGGCGGTAACCGTTACGTTGCGGCTCTGGGCCGAGGCCTGGGACCGCAGCGAGAAATTATAGACGTTGCTCTCCGAAATGCGGTTATTGCTGGCGTCCAGCCCTTCCACCTTCCAGTAAAAGACCTGATCCGGCACCAGCTGCTCGCGCGGCTGGGAAGGGTTATCCGGGTAGGAATAGGAATTCTCCCCGCCGTTGAGCGCCTCGTGCGCGGGGTTGTAGAGGCCGGCGTTATCCGCCACCGTAACCCGGTAGCGGCTGGCCCCGCTGGCCGTCCAGCGGAAAGTGAGCGGTTTGTCGGAAAGCCCCCGCGCCCCGTAAGGCGGGTAGATCAGCATGATATTGGGGCTGGAGATCATGAACGTGGCCTGCTGGATCACCGTATCCGCGTCCAGCACGGCCGTACCTTTGAACGTATAAAGCCCGGGGGTCGTGTAAAAAGACGGGATGGAAATTCCCGCCAGCTGGGATTGCGCCCCGCCGGAACTGCCGGGCGCCGAATTGCCCGTATGGGAGAAAACCGCCGCGCCCGCCGGGCTGAGTATTTTGAAAGTGAAGACTACGGAACTGCCGCTGGTGGCGGCGATGTTCACCTTCTGGCGCAGGGTGACCGCTTCCGCGCTGGAGAAGTTGGCCCGCTCCACCCCCGAGGCGTCGTGAACGGAAGCCCCCGTGCCCGTCAGGTTCTGCGCAAGGGCCGGCGCCTGCGCCAGGCAGGCGGCCGCTATTACGAATAAAAATGTTCTCATCGCTTTTCTCCTGTCACCTGATCACGGCGAACTTCCGCGTTTCGCCGTCGGTTTCACCGCTTAAGTCGTGCTTCAGTTTTACGTTGTAGAAATACACCCCGCTGGCCGGCTTATCCCCGGTAAAGTTCCAGGTATACTCGTAGACGCCGCTGCCGGGGACGGCTTCCTCTACGGCTTTAACGAGCGTGCCGTCCAGCGAATAGACCGAAAGGCGGATATGCGCCGCTACGCTGGTTTCGGCGTGGAATTTGACGAAAGCGCGCGCCGGGTTAGGGAAGGCGTACACGGACGAGTCCTTAAGCAGCGCGCCCAGCGGCTTGACCTCCAGATTCTGCCCCGGGGTCAGTTTCAGCTCGAAGGTCTTCCAGGCGCCGTCCGCTTGCGCCACGCGCAGCGTATAATTGCCGGGGATCAGGTTGCGGATGGAGAACCGTCCCGCCGGGTCGGTCACCGCGGCAGCCACCATCCTGCTCCCCTGCCAGAGCTGGGCGCGCGCCCCGCCGGCGGAGGACGGGACGAAGCCCGCCGGGCTGGAAAGCGGCAGTATGCCCGAAACGCTGGCCAGCTGGTACTCTATGGCAAGCACGAAGTTAGTGTCGGCGTAGCCCATGGGGATCAGGTCTTTGGCGATGGAACTGGAGAAGCCGTCCTGTATCCAGGTGGCCTGGACCCGGTAGAAGCCGTCGTCGAGGTTGTCCAGCGTGAAAGTACCGTTGCCGTCGTCCAGCGTATAAGCCGAGGCGATCGGCACGCCGTCGCCCGAGATGGCTTCCACCACCACGCCGGTAACGCCGGTCCCGGCCGGCGTCTTTACCGTGCCCGAGATCATGTTATTCAGGCTTTCGCCCGACAGGGTCTGCGCCAGCGGCGAGATCGCCGACCAGAAGTCGGCGTCGTCCTTGGTCCAGATGGCCAGGTAATAAGTGGTTTCAGGGATCAGCCCGGCCACGGTATAGGCCTGCGCCGCCCCCGGCAGCGCCATCGCCGTGGAGATCAGCACCTGGGCCGCCTGGGTGCTGAACACCGCCGAAGAGAAGGTGGAGTACTGCACGGCGAACTGCCCGTAGGTCAGCGGGAAACCTCCCCCGTCGTCGCCCGGGAAGGTCCAGGCCAGGTTTATCCTGCCGGGAGCGGTGCCCGTGGACGGGGCGAACTGCGCCACCGGTTCGGGGGCGGTGGTGTCCACCCAGGTGAAGGTGGAGCCTGCCGCGCCGAAAGACGAAGAGTTGGCGGGCACGGCCGCGTCCCGGGAAACCGCGGTCACGAAGAAGTCCTGGCCGTGGGCCAGCGCCCCGCGCAGCAGCGTGCCGGGCGTAAAGCCCCAGGCCGCGCCGGGCAAGGTGGCGCTGGCCACCGCCACGTCGCCCCAGCTCCCGGCGGCAAAATTCCACCACTTCCCGTCCACCACGCGCTTTACGTACAGGTCTATGCCCGCAAGTCCGGCACCGCCCGTGTCGGCCGCTGTGCCGGAAACCTCGTTAAAGGCGTAAACATCGGAAGTGTCTATGGGAGTGGAAATATAAACCGCCGGCGCGGCCTGGTCCAGTTGGAAGGTAGTATTAGGGTACGGCATCGGCGTGACAAAAGCGTTCACGTCCCTGGACCTGGCCATCACCTTGTACTGCGTGCCCGCCGCGAACGGTACCGTGGAAGCGTTATACGACCAGGTGTTCAGGCCCTGCGCGCCCAGCCAGATCTCCGCCGCTGAGTTGAACGCCGTGCCGTCATAGTAAAGGCCGCCGGTCAGCTCCTGTATGGCCACCTGGTTGGAAACTACGGCGGAGGCTTCGTTCATCGGCGCCGCGGAACCGGACAGCGCGGTGGCCGTGGACACATAGGCGCCGGCGGGAGAAGTTATGCTTACGGCCGGGCCCACGGTGTTCTTAAGGATCCTGAAAACGTCGCTTAAGGTTCGCGTGTTGCCGGCCGCGTCCACCGCGCGCACGCTTATATAGTTGCTGGCGCCGTCGGCCAGCAGGCCGAAATTCACCCCCCACAGGGCGGTAAAAGCCGGCCCGGGGGTGAACCCGGCAACCGCGGTCCAGGCCACCACGTTGGCGCTGGCCGTATTAGGCTGATTGCTGGCGCTGTAGAGCACCTGCCCCAGGCCCGCCAGCGCGTCGTTAAAATCCACGTCGAAAACGGCGCCGGGATCGGCGGTCAGCCAGCCCTGCGGCGAGGCGGCGTTGTTGACGATATTCGGCTGCGTCAGGTCGCGCTTGACGTAAAAAACGTCGGGGGCCGTCGTGGCGTTAGCCGCGGTGTCGTAAACCCTCACCGAGACGTAGCTGGTCACGTTCTCCTGTATCGCCTCGAAAACCGCCGCCGGCAGCACCCAGTCGGCGTTGTACTCAGGCTCTCCGCTTAAGCCGGTAACCGCGGTGGTCCAGTCGGAGATCAGTTCCCCGGTGAAGGCGGGCCCGGTGGTCACTTTTACCTCGAAGCGGTCCAGACCGGAGCCCAGGTCGGAAAAGTGCACCATGTAGGCGCCGCCGGCGGCGCCGCGCCAGGCGACGTCACCGCCCTGCAGGTCTATAACCGAGGGCGGAGTAGTGTCGGCGCCGGCGTTCGTGGTTTTAGAGCCCAGCGCGAGCCAGCCGCTGACGCGGTTCAGGAAATCCCTGGAGCGCGCCCTGAAGTAATAAAGCCTGCCGGATTCCAGGCTGGCCACCGTGTAGGAAGGCGCGGCGAACCAGGCCAGCGGGCCGTAATCGATGCCGGTAAAGTCGGCGGCGGTGCTGGCCTGGACGTAATATTCGGTGTAGTTGGGATTGCCGTTGGGCAGCCACTGCGCCGGCACCGAAGTGGCGGTCGGGACTCCCAGGGCGGGAGGGTTGGGAGCCGGGACGGCCGAGTAGGTGGGCGTGGCGGCGAACACGGTGAACTCCGAGCGCAGGCCCGAGCCGTTAATGGAGGCCGCTTTAAAATAATGGGTGGCGTTGGGCAGCAGGCCGGCCGCCTCGTAGTAATTCCCTGACGTAACGGAGGAATAATTCACGGTGACGAAGCCGTCCGTGGAAACGGTGATCTCATAAACGGTGCCCGGAGGGTTGCCGTTATCGTCCCAGATAACGGACATCCCGGTGGAGGAGACCAGCGCGTAAGCCTCCGAGGCTGGAGGATAGGTCAGCGTAATGGTAGAACCGTAGGTATTGAACTCGCTGTCCTGGCCGCCGAACCCCAGGGTCTTTACGCGCAGGTACCAGGAGGTATTGGGGTTGAGGTTTTCGAACACGGCCATGGTGGCCGCCCCGCTGGAAAGGACGGTATTGAGCGTGAACCCCTCGTCTATAGCCGCCTCGGCCTGGTACCACGAGCCGGGCGCGTTGTTGCCGCCGGCCCACTGCACGGTAAGGCTGGAGATATCCACCTTAACCAGGCTCACGTTCAGGGGCAGGACCGGGGGCGTGGCGGAAGAGACGAAAGCGCTGTAGGCGCCGTCGTCCTCCGCGGAGACTTTAACTTTGAAATAATAGGTGGCGTTGGAGCTGAGGTTGTGGTAGCTGGTAGTTTGGGCGCCCAGCGCACCGGCCGCGCTTGAGACCAGTACCGTAAAATCCGCATCCGAAGCCAGCGCCATCCAGGGGGCTTCGGTGCCGGGATTGCTTAAATTCCACGCAAGAGAGACGGAAGCGGTAGAAACGGAAGTAAAACGGACGGACGCCGGCGTAGCAGCCGAAAGCGCCCCCGCAAAAAAAAGCCCTATGGCTAAAACCCGGATGATTCTTGGCATTCCCGTCTAATATTATAGTTAATTAATATATAACGGGTAAGGTGATTTGCGGCACTTGTATCCCAAGTTACCCCGGCCTGGAGGCCTCTAATAGCCCAGGTCTTCGTTGATCAGCAGCACCAGGATGTCGCTGAGGGGCGGCTTTTTCCAAAGCAGCGTCGCCGCGTTGCAGATGCGGCCCGGGGAAGCGCAGTCCGCGCAGCGGCCGGTCTTTACGCAGGGATTGTCTTTCTTCAGCCGTATATTATTGGCGACGGCCGCCACGTTGCGGGCGCGCCACAGGCCCTCCTCCTGGCCCGGCACTACCTTGTTGATCCCGGCCAGCAGCGCGATTTTCCGGGGGCCGTAGATGACCGCCGCCCCGCGGTTGCCGTTGGCGTCCACGAACACGAGTTTCCCGTCGAGCGTGACGGCCTGGGGCGAAGCCAGGTAAAGGTCCGCGGCCTGGGCGGCCAGCCAGGTGCGGCGCCGCTGTTCGGCGTCCATTTCCGGGCGATGGGTGATCAGCCCGCTGCCGGCCGCCGCCAGGGCTGCCGGCAGACCCAGCGCCTTGACGGTAGCCGACCCGCCCAGCCCCACCGTTTTTCCCCCGGCCGCCAGCGCCAGTACGGCTTGCGCCGCGGCGGCCCCGGTCTCGTAAACGGCCGCCTCGAAGTTATTGCGGCGCAGGGCCGCGGCGGCGTTCTCCAGCGTTCTCAGGTTAAAGGCTCTCTTGCTCTCGTCCATAGTCCGCCTCACCTGATCAGCTTGCGGTAACTGGCGATCTCTATGGCGGCCATCTTCGTGTCGCCGCGCGCCCTCAGGGACAGGGCCAGCGAGCCTTGCACGGGCGCCAGGGAAGCGTACTGCGCTTCGTTGGGATTCACCAGCAGCACGATGGTCCCCTTGCGCGCGTCGACGCCGGCGACTTTCACGTTCTGCAGGATGGTCGCGGCGACTTTTTCCCTGATATCGCCTTTCATCTTCGCCTCGAAGACGCTTATCACGTCGAGGGAGTCCCCTTTCTTGATCCAGGCCAGCTGCTTGCCGGGCATTTCCAGGATCAAGCCGCGGTAGCCCGCGACCAGGTCCGGCGAGCGGTATTCGGCCGTTTTGCGCGCGTGTCCGAACGCCCCGGCCGCTACCAGGATAACTATTATCACGCCCACTATCGAGTTGGTTTTCATACAGCCTCCTTTAAGTTCGACGGCGCCGGCCCCGCGGCGGGCCCGCTGCCCGTCCTGACGCTGAGCCGGTAAAGAAAATCAGTGGCGGCGGTCCCGCCGGGCACGCTGGCGCCGGCCGGGTTCAGGAAGCCGGGGGTCAAAGAAGGCGCGGGGGCCGGCGCGGGCGGCGTCGCGCGCGGAACGCCGAAGATCAGCAGCGCCGCCAGCCCCGCCGCCAGCGCCAGGCCGGCGAAGGCGAGCTTGCTCTCATTCCGTTCACCGGCGGCCGCGGCGACCGCCGCGGCGGCAAAATCGGGCCCGGCTTGCAGCAGCGGCAGGCTGCCGGCCTGCAGGCCGGCCTTTTCCGCCAGGATGGCCAGGCGCAGGGCCGCGCAACGCGGGCAGGCCGCCAGGTGCCGCTCCGCCGCCAGCGCGCCGGCGGCGGCCAGTTCGCCCAAGGCGAGGGATACGGTCTCGCGTTCCATGTTTTTATCGCACTTCATATCGTGTCCCCTAAAAGCGCCAGCAGCCTGGCGTGCGCGTTATGCAGCCTGGAGCGCACCGTCCCCACGGGCACCCGCAGCACGGCGGAGATCTCCTCGTAGGACAGCCGCTCCCACTCGCGCAGCAGCAGCGCCGTTTTAAGCTTATCCGGCAGTTTCTCCACCGCGGCGCGCACGGCGGCGTTTCTTTCCCCCGCCTCCAGCCGCTCCAGCGTTCCCGGGGCCGCGTCCGGGATATTCTCGAATTCTTCGTCCCCGAACAGCAGGCCGGCGCTCTCGGCCTTCTTGGCCAGGTAATGGCGGAAATAGCTGAGGCCGGTATTCCGGGCCACCGAGAACAGCCAGGTCTTGAAAAGGGCCTCTCCCCTGTACCCCCCCGCGCCTTTCCACGCCGCCAGGAACGCTTCCTGCGTCATGTCCAGGGCCTCTTCGGAAGGCAGCGAGAAATGCCAGGCCATAAAAGTCAGGACCCTGTCCTGGTAGCGCCTGACCAGCTCGCCGAAGGCGGCGGTATCGCCCGCCCCGGCGGCTTTTATAAGGTTTTCATCGCTGGCGTTTTTCATAATACTCTGCTGATTAGTAGCTGCCGGCCGCGGAAAAGTTCACTTTATTCTACAAAAGAAAAAAGCGGGGCCGGCTGGCCCCGCTTTTCTTGCGCGCTTTTGGTTCTTACGGCCTGGTCTTTTTAACCAGCTCCGCGGTCTCGGCGCGCAGTTCGCGGCCCTGGTCGCAGACCTCTTCGGCCTGCCTTGAGATCTCGCGGGCCCGGCCCAGGGCGGCGAAGCCGATGGCCTCCGGGCGGGCGACGGCTACCGCGCCCTCCAGGCGGCGCGCGGCGTGCTCAAGCGCCGCGAGAGAAGCGGCGGCGGAATCGATCTCGGCCGCGCGCAGGCCCAGTTCCCGGTCCTTGCGCGCGAACGGCAGCAGGTTCACCACGGCGTAGTAGGCGTTGCGGGCCTCCTGCGCGCGCCGGGGCAGGTCTGAGGACAAGCGCAGCATGTCGCTTTGGAAAGACAAGTGCGGCGCGCCTGAGGCGCTTATGCGGAAGGCCTCGGACTCCAGGCGCCTCATTTCGTAAAGCGCGGCGTCGCCGCCGGCTTTAAGGGACCGCAACTGGTTGCGCACCAGGTCGAAGCGCTGCAGAAGCTGGGCGTCGGCCGGCGCCGCCGGGGCCGGTCTGGCCGGCAGAGGCAGGGCCAGTTCAAGCGCGGCCGCGTCCGCGGCGCGCAGCTCTTTTAGTCCGGGCGCGGCGGTCCCGCTCTGGACCGCGATCAGGCAAACGACCGCCGAGAGCAGTAGTTTATTCATGGTTCAGGGCTGGGTTTCGGAAACCAGGGTCCGGGTATCGTAAGAGGTATTGCGGGCTTGGTCGCTGAGCTGGCGGCAGTAGCGCGAGATATCCATCGCGGTCCACTGCGCGTCGTAACCGACTATTTCCGGCTTGCCGGAACGCACGGTCCACTCCAGGCGCTGGGCCGAATTCTCCAGGGTAGGCCAGGTATCGCGTAAGATATCCCCGGCGGCCCAGTCCATGTCGCGGGCTATCGTGTTGAGGTCGGGAGACTTCTGCGCCAGGCTCAGCAGGCCGCGCACGTCCATGGCGGCGCGCTGCAGGTCGCTGAAGCGGCGGGACATGTCGGAGTTCATCCTGCGGAGGTCGAACTGGAAGAAAGAATCTGAGGAGTTCAGCTGTATCATCTGGCGGGCGCGGCGTTCGAGGTCGTCGATATCGTTGCGTACCCAGGTCAGGTCGTTGCGGATAGCGTCCAGCTCGCGGGACACCTGCCGGAACTTGTACACCAGGTCCTGCGGCACCTGCTCGTCGGCTTTAACCGCCGCGGCCGGCGCGGGCACGGAGGCCGCTTCGGCTTTTACGCCGACGTCGGCAGCGTTCATTTTTTCAAGGGAGAAGTCCGAAGAATAGGCCGCGGGCGCGGCTGACAGCATAGCTAACGCTAACAGGATCTTTCTCATTATATACCCCTCCTGACCGATTTAAGTTACAAGGTATTTTACATCCTTTAACCGGCCGGCAGAAGCGCCTTTAGACCCAGGCCCGCCTGGGCCTAAAGTCTCAGCACCGTAAGGGACAGCGGCTCGGCTTCGAAGAAAGCGGAAACCGGGGCCCCGGGCTCCTTCACCAGGCCGGACTGGTCGAAGGCTTTCAGCCATTTCCCCATCGGAAGGGCGAACTTCCTGGCGGTCTTCTCCGGGTTCACCAGCACCAATATGCGGTCCCAGCCGTCGCGAACCCGCCCGCCGTACAGCAGGTAGGCTATAGCCGGCGGCTCCAGCGCCAGCCCCAGCTCGTCGTAGAATTTCAGGTTCTCGCGGACTTCGGCCGCGGTGCGCATGCGGAAAGCCGGGTGCGCGCGGCGCAGGGCCACCAGGTCCCGGTAATACTCATAGACCGCCTGGTGTTCTTTCTTGCGGGTCCAGTCCAGGCGGTTGATCTCGTCGGACAGGTTATAGGAGTTCTCCTCGCCTTTCTTCGTCCGCAGGAACTCTTCGCCCGCGTGCAGGAACGGGATCCCCTGGGAAGTCAGCACCAGCGCGTTGGCCAGCTTGTCCATGCGGACCTTGTTCTCGACTGGTTCGTCCTTCAGCGACAGGTCGATGCGGTCCCACAGCGTGTGGTTGTCATGGCAGGAGACGTAATTCAGGGTCTCCAGCGGCCCGTCCGTAAAGTCGTCCACGGAACCCCTGATGCCGCGCATGACCGCGTCGCGGTTCCTGGCGGCCTGCACGTAGCCGAGGTCGGCTATCGAAAACACGCTGCCCTTAATGGCGTCGCGGAAGCCGTCGTTGAAAACCGAGAAACCTCTCGACCGCTGGCTGCCTTTTTTCACGCCGCGCGCCGGCGTCGGCCCCGAAGTCCACGGCTCGCCGTAGACGATAATATCGGGCTTGGCCTTTCTGAGTTCCCGCACCAGTTCCGAAACGGCGTCCAGGTCAATCAGCCCCATCAGGTCGAAGCGGAAGCCGTCCACCTTGTACTCGCGCGTCCAGTAAAGCAGGCTGTCGACCAGGAACCGGCGCGCCATCGGGGCCTCCGTCCTGAACTCGTTGCCGCAGCCGGAGCCGTTGGAGTAAGTCCCGTCGGGATTTACGCGGTAGTAATAATCCATGGCCAGCGCGTTGAAGTTATAGATGCGCGAGCGGGTTTCGGCCGTATGGTTATAGACCACGTCCATTATTACCTTCAGCCCTTTGCGGTGAAAGGCGTCTATCATCTGCTTGGCCTCGCGCACGCGCGACAAATCCGCCGGGTTGGACGCGTAGGCGCCTTCCGGGGAATTGAAGTTGACGGGCATGTAGCCCCAGTTGTAGGCGGAGGTGCTGTCGGCGTTCTCGAAATCCTGGAACGGCAGGATGTGCACGGCGTTCACTCCGAGCTCGGCGATATGGTCCAGCCCCGTGGCGATCTCCGGGAACCGCGGGTGGCGCGTTCCGGCCTCGGCCGCGCCGAGGTACTTGCCCTTGTCTTTAACGCCGGAAAAGGCGTCCGACGTAAGGTCGCGCAGATGCACTTCGTAAAGCACGGTTTCCGACAGGTCGAAGACCGGCCCGGGCGAAACCGGCGTAGCGTCCGCCGCCGCCAGGGCCCGGCCGTCATCGCCGGTAACGCAGCGCGCGTAAGGGTCCAGCCCCTCGTAAACCCGGCCGCCCTGGCTGACCCGCAGGCGGTAAGACTTCCCGGCCAGCAGGCCGCCGAAGTTCTTCTCCCAGACGCCGGCCTCTTTATGCTCCAGCGGGTGGACGGCCGGCTTGGCGTCGGGCGTGTCGTAGACCAGCGCTTCCGCCCTGACGGCGTAGGGCGCGAAGATCCGCAGCACCGCGTCTTCGCCGGAGAAAGTGAGCCCCATCTCCAGGCGGCTGGTAAAATGGCGGCCGTAAACGGCGTCGCCCAGCGTTACTTTCGCCGGCTTGAAGTCGCGGGAATGCACCTCGTACCTGCCGGCGTTGAGGGCCTGGTAATCGGGACTGCCCAGGCTGTCGAAAGTAAGGCGCGCCGCGCGGGAGTACGCGCCGCCCACCGGCTCCGCCTTCAGCGGCTGGAAAGCGTTGTCGCCGCGGGTAAGATAAAAAGCCTGCTTTTCCACGAAAGCCCGGTTAAGCGGCCGGTTGAAAGCTACGCGGACGTCGCTGGAACTGTCCAGGTAGGCGCCGGTTATCCGGGTGGAGATCTCGGGCGGCGCCGCGTACACCGCGGGGTCCCCCTCCAGCAGGTAGATGGCGCCGGGCGCGGCCGGCGCCAGCAGCCGGTCCGGAACGTCCTTGTCCGCCCAGTTTCCCAGCCTGGGCAGCACCCCCGTCTTCTTCCCGTTCAGGGCGAACTTACCCAGCGGCAATTCGTACACGGCCCCGAAAGCGTCGGTCCCGGAGGGCGGCAGTTCGAAGCCGGGCCGTTTTTCCTCCTCGTTCCAGATCCAGAGGTTCCAGCCCGCGTAATTTTTATCCAGTCGGCTGTAGTGGATCACCAGCGTGTCCGCGGCTGATAGCGGCTGCGTCATAAGGATGGCCCCCAGGAATAAAAGGATGTTTTTCATAAAGCCCCGTGCGCGTATTCGTTCTCGTTTAAATTGTAAAATATAAGCATATGCTCCATACAGCGCTTTTTTTACTCCTTGCTTCCACTCTCCCGGTTTTCGCCGGCGCTTCCGCCGCCGACTCCGGCGCTGCCGCCGCGGCAAAAGCCGGCGCCCAACAGGCCGCCGCCGAGCCCGCCAAGGCCGCTTTTTCCACCACTACCATCAGGGAGCTGGTGCTGGCGGACCGCCAGGTGCGGGGCATCCACCTCACCTGCTGGGGCGCCGGCTCCGCCAAGAACAGGCGCGAGCTGATAAAGAAGATCTCCGGGTCCGTCGTCAACACCGTGGTGATCGCCATAAAGGAAACCGACGGCAAGGTTTACATCCCCGGCGTGGCGCTGGCGGCCAAGTGGGGCACCTACACCCCGGCCATCACCGACCCGGAAGCGATGCTCAAGGATTTCAAAACGGCGGGCATCTACACCGTGGCCCGCATCGTGGTGTTCAAGGACAAGGTGCTGCCCAAAGCCCGCAAGGACCTGGCCGTCCGGACGCCCGGCGGCGAACCCTGGCGCAGCCGCAACGGCGCCACCTGGGTGGACCCGTACAGCCGCGAAGTCTGGGACTACAACCTGGACATCGCCGAACGCGCGGCCAAGCTGGGCTTCGAGGAGATCCAGTTCGACTATATCCGCTATCCGTCGGAAGACAACACCTCCCTGTGCCGCTACTCCAAGCCGCACAACCGCCAGACCTCGACGGCCAACCTTAAAGATTTCCTGGATTACGCGCGCAAGCGCCTGGCCCCCTATAAGGTGAAGATCTCCGCCGACGTCTTCGGCCTGACCACCACGGTAAAGGACGACATGGGCATAGGGCAGGATATAAAGGCCCTGGCCGCGGGCGCGGACTACGTCTACCCCATGATGTATCCCTCTCATTACGCGCCTGGAGAGTATAACCTCAAGAACCCCAACGCCAGCCCCTATAAGGTAATAAACCGCGGGCTGAAGGACGCCATGGCCAAGCTGGGGCCTGATTACGCGCGCCTGCGCCCTTACCTGCAGGATTTCTCGATGGGCTGGCACTACGGCGCGCCGGAAGTGCGCGCCCAGCTGCTGGCCACGCGGCTGAACCTGCTGGACAGCTGGGTGCTGTGGAACGCGGCCAACAAGTACACCTGGTCCGCCCTTACCCCCCAGTCCTACCGCGCCTTCGTCGACCCCGCCTACAAATAAAGTTCTCCCATGTAAATAAAAAAGACCGGGCCTTCCCGGTCTTTTCTTTTACTGAGCCGCCCGCGCGTTCGACGAGGGGGTCAGGTTAGCAAAACCCTGTCGGAGGCCCGAGCTTGCATAAGCGCGAGGGCCGAGACGGGGAAGGGCGAGCACGGTGTGCGAGACCCTGTTTTTGCGTTCTGACCCCCTTGGCGGACGCGCACTTAAAGCTTAACGATCTTCTTATACTCGGCCTGCAGGCCGAAGTACTGCGCGAACACGCTGCCGATGTCGGCGAGGCCCGGCATGAGGCCGGTTTTCAGCCCGCCCAGCTTGCGGTCGAAGCCCTTGCGGTAAGCGATGAAGGGCAGCGGCTCGTTGCTGTGATAGCCGTAGTCCTCGCGGTGCAGCATGCCGTGGTCGGCCGTGATGCCCAGCAGGTCGCCCTTGGCCAGGTTCTTCTCTATCAGCGGCAGGGTCCGGTCTATCTCCTCCAGCGACTTCAGCGCCCCCTCCACGTCGCGCGTATGGCCGTAGACGCTGTCGGTGTCCACCAGGTTGGTAAAGATAAAGGTGCCTTTGGGCCGGTAAACATTATGGGCGGCCTGCAGCGCGTTGATGGTGCCCTGGATGGAGAACGGGTTGGTATCCTTCTTCTTCGGGTGCACGAAGCGCAGGCCCAGCGCCGGGTCGATGAACACTTCCTTGTTCAGCTTCACCTTGGCGTGGTAGGCGGTGTTCACCAGGTCGCTGGTCTTGCCCACGGCCACCGTCCAGACGGCGCTGTCGTGCAGGATGTCCACCAGCGTCTTCTGGCCGATGGGCAGCACCGCGTCGTGGCGGTTGGAGGTGCGGATGATCTCGCCCTGTTCGTTCTTGATGTACGAGCGCGCTATGGCGCGGGTGATCGGGATGCCCATTTCCATGGCCAGGGCGAAGGCGGTGTCGGCGATCTTATGCTGCTCGGGCACGGGGATGACGGCCTCGTTCATCGCCAGCTGGATGAGGGGGTCGCACTTGCTGGCATACGCGATGGGCTTGCCGGTGCGCTCGTGCTCGGCGGCGTTCAGCTCTATGGCCTCCATGCCGCCCGCCATCTTGTTGAAGAAGGTCCTGCGGCCGATGCGCTTCTCCAGCTCGGCCAGGTACTCCCGGCTGAACCCGTCGTCAAAAAGGTCGTAAGTGCGGTGGTCTATCACGCCCATCATCTCGCGGTGGCCCACCAGGCTGTCCGCCGTGGCGGAAACCTGGCTGACGCGCGCGGCGTAGGCCTTGCCGGAAGCTTTAACGCCCACGCGTTTTTTAAATTCCGGCAGCACTATCTCCCCCAGGCCCAGGCGGGCGAGGTTGGGCAGCTTCACCTTGCCGGGGTACTTGGACAGCAGGTACTCCAGGGTGGAAAGCCCGACCGCGTCTATCACCAGCAAGAGGCCTGTTTTTTGCGCGTGCTTCATAGATTCTCCTGTTTTCAAAAAGATGTAATATATTGTATTAAACTTTTCAAATACAGCGGGGAGCCATGCGTAAAATTATATTTTCTTTCCTGATCCTCGCGGCCGCGAACGCCGGCGCCGCGCAGACGGCCGCCCACAGGCTTAAGGTCCTTATATCCCCGGGCGCCGGAACCATCGAGGCTGAGGACGAGGTCTCCTTCGAAACCAAGGCCAAAGAATTCGTCTTCTCGCTGCACAAAGGGCTTGTCCCCGCCGCACCGGGCGCTGTCCTGGAGGAGCTGCCCGCCGCAGCCGCAGCCAGGTACGGCATAAACTTCTCTTCCGCCGCGCCCGTCTACCAGGCCTACCGCCTCACCCTCAAAGCGCTCGCCGCCGGGTTCACCCTCCGCTACGCCGGCGTCATAAACCACCCGCTGGGCGAGCAGGTGGAGGAATACGCCCGCAGCTTCTCCGAAACCCCCGGGCTCATCTCCAGGGAAGGCTGTTACCTGTCCGGCGCGTCGGGCTGGTACCCGCACTTCGAAAACGCCCTGGTGACCTTCCGGCTGGACACCACTTTGCCGGCGCCCTACGCCGCGGTCGCCGGCGGCGTCAGGACCCTGAAGTCCTCCGACGGAAAATCAAACCGCTCCGTCTGGGAAGCCGCTTCCCCCCAGGACGAGATCACGCTGACCTGCGGCGAGTACTCCGAATATTCGGTTAAGGACGGCAGGCTGACCTATTACGCTTTTCTGCGCTCCCCTGACAAGGAGCTGGCAAACAAATACCTGGAGGCGACCGCTAAATATATAAACCTTTATTCCGGCCTGCTGGGCCCGTACCCTTACTCCAAATTCGCGCTGGTGGAGAATTTCTGGGAGACCGGCTACGGCATCCCGTCGTTCACGCTGCTCGGGCCCAAAGTCATCCGCCTGCCTTTTATCCTGAACTCGTCCTATCCTCACGAGATCCTGCACAACTGGTGGGGCAACGGGGTGTTCGTGGATTATGAAAAAGGCAACTGGTGCGAAGGCCTGACGGCCTACCTGGCCGATTACCTGATAGCGGAAGGCAGGGGCAAAGGACGCGACTACCGCGTGGCCGTGCTGCAGAAATACTCGGACCATGTGCGGGCCGGCGCGGATTTCCCGCTGACGGAGTTCCGCTCGCGCCACTCCTCGGCGTCGGAAGCGGTCGGCTACGGCAAGGCCCTGATGGTCTACCACATGTTGCGCCGGTCCCTCGGCGACCAGAATTTCAAGAAGGGCCTGCGGGAGTTCTATGCCGCCGGTAAAGGCTCCTACGCCTCTTTCGAAGATCTGCGCGAGGCCTTCGAGAAGGTTACCGGCGCCGGCAGGCTCGCGCCGTTCTTCAGCCAGTGGACGACCAGGCCCGGCGCGCCCGAACTGGAACTGACGGCGGCCAAGGTTTCGCGGGGGCTGCAGGAGTACGACCTGGAGTTCACGCTGTCCCAGAAGCAGGACGGCCCCCCCTACAGGCTAGAGATTCCCGCGGCCATCTACCTGGAGGGTTCGGACCGGCCCAGGATGAAGATACTCAAACTGGACACCAGAACGGAGACCTACCATTACGGCTCGCCGCAGCGGCCGGCCCGCGTGGAGATAGACCCGGAATTCGACGTTTTCCGCAAGCTGAGCCCGCTCGAAACCCCGCCCACGCTGTCGCGCCTGCTGGGCGCCAGAAAGCCCTTTATCCTCTTGCCGGAAGGCGAACCCGGAAAAGCCTGGCGGACCTTGTCCGACGCCTGGGCCAAGGACAAGGAAAACCTGCCCGAAGTCGCCTCCGGCGCGGCGGCTCCACCCGCGGACGCGTCCTACTGGCTGTTCGGCGGAGAGAACAGGCTGGCGGCGGCGTTCGAAGCGGGCCTGGAGCGCTACGGGGCGCGCTTTGCCCCTGATGCCGTCACCATAGAGAACCGGCGGTTCCCGCGGGAGGGCTACACCTTCGTCTTCGCGGCCTTCAACCCGGCCGACCCGGCCTACTCCGGCGCGCTCGTGCTGTCGGGCGCCACCGACAAGCTTCACCTGCTGGCCGCCAAGCTCCCGCATTACGGCAAATATTCCTGGCTGGTTTTCGACGCCGCCATGAACTCCGCGGCGACCGGGGTCTGGAAAGCCGCCGGTTCCCCGCTTTCCCTCGCCCTGCCAAGCGTCGAGGCGCCCCAAGCGCCGCGCTACCCGGCGCGCGAACCGCTGGCCGGCCTCCCTTCCGTTTTTTCTGCGGCGAGGATAAACGCCGACGTCAAAAACCTGGCCTCCCTCTTCGGCGGCAGGGGCCCCGGCTCGCCCGGCCTGAAGCAGGCCGCGCGGCATATCGCCCTGGAATTTAAAAAGGCCGGCCTTAAGCCTTACAACAATATTCCGTTCAGCCGGCAGGCGGATAAAACCGGCTACGCCAACGTGCTGGGCCTGGTAGAAGGTTCTTCCCGGCCGGAAGAGCTCCTGGTGCTCTGCGCCCATTACGACCACTTGGCCGCGGAAAAAGGCGCGGTCTTCCCCGGCGCCGACGACAATGCATCCGGCGTGGCGCTGCTCCTGGAACTGGCCCGCTATTACGCGGCGCGCACCTCCCCCAGAACTATTCTGTTCGCGGCCTTCGACGGGGAAGAGGCGGGCCGGGCCGGTTCGCGCGCTTTCCTGAGCGCTCTTCCCCAGCCGGCGAAGGACAAGATCAACGCCGCCCTGAACTTCGACACGGTAGGCCGGCTGGAGGCTGGCAAGCTCCTGGTACTGGGCTCCGCCTCTTCGGACAAATGGACGCATATCTTCAGGGGCGCCGGCTTCGTTACCGGCGCCGACTACGACCTGGTAAAGGAAGACCTGGACGCCAGCGACCAGGCCGGCTTTATAGAGGCCGGCATCCCGGCGGTGCAGTTCTTCAGCGGGCCCAAACCGGATTACCATAAGCCTTCCGACACGGCGGACAAGATAGATACCGCCGGCATAGTGAAGCAGGCCGAGTTCGCCCGGGAGATCATAGACTACCTGGCCGGCGACTCCGGCTTCCTCACGCGCCCTGCAGGCGGTCCTTCCCCGGCGGCCCCGGCGGGCGGCCAGCGCAAAGTCTCCACCGGCCTGGTGCCGGATTTCTCCTTTCAGGGCAAAGGCGTGAGGGCGCAGGACATTACTCCGGGCTCGCCGATGGCGGCGGCTGGGCTGAAAGCCGGCGACGTTATTATAAGCCTGGGCGGCGCGCCCACGGACGATCTGCGCGCGTATTCGGCGGCATTGAAAAAATTCAGCCCCGGCCAAAAAATAAGCGCGGCTTATCTTTCGGACGGGGCGGAAAGGACGGCTGAACTGGAACTGGCGGCGAAGTAGCGCCGTCAGGGCTTGTCTATCTTACAGGTATTTATCCCCAGCAGGGTATAAAGACCGCACCAACCCAGGAGCCCGGTAATTACGGCCCCGGCGGCGGCGGCGCCGAGGATATAAACGGCCGGGCCTTCGGCCAGGAAAGCGCCCAGCGCCAAAGCCAGGCCCGACACCACCCGCAGTACCCTGTCTAAATTACCCACGTTCTTTATTATCATACAAGTCCTCCGTTCAAACCGCCGCCGCGTCCAGCACGGCTTTGAGCAAAGCTGATTCAGGCTGCGCCCCCACCAGGCCTGCCGTTTCGTTAACTATGGTCTTGGGCACGCCTTCCACTTCGTATTTAGCCGCCAGTTCCGGGAACTCCGTGGCTTCCACCATCTCGGCGGTTATCTGCGCCGAGGCCAGCGCGAACTTATGCGCCAGCACCACGGCCGACGGGCAGTACGGGCAGGTAGGCGTGACGAAAACCTTGATATTCACGGGCTTCTTCAGCCCCCCCAGCGCGGCCAGGGTTTCAGCCTGAAGTTCCTGGGCGGCAGCGGCGGAATTCTTCAGCCCTTCCAGCAGGGAAACGAACTCGTAACCCGCCGGGATGCCCAGGAACCTGACGCGGCCGCCGTTGGGGCCTTCCAGCACCGCCGCCGGAACCTGCGCCACGCCGTAGGCGGCGGCCTTCTCCGTGTCGGTCACGCGGTTATAAACCTCCAGCTTCACCTTGGGCGACAAGGCGGCTACTTCCTTGAAGAAGTCCTCGGCCGGCCCGCAGGTCTGGCAGAGCAGGCTCTCTTTGAAAAAAACTATTTTCACCTCGGCGCCCAGCGCCTCCAGGCGTTTTTTTACCTCGTCCGCGGTCTGTTGGTCCATGAAAGCCATAACACGGTCTCCTTTTTCCCTCTTACAAGTTAGATGCGGCCCCCGCCAGAAAGTTTCACCCGGCATAAATAAAAGGCATCCGCGGGGATGCCTTTCAACGAGAGCCTTACACTAAGAGTTAATGAAGAACTATGATAACACTTTCAGCACGCCCATGAAATCGGCCGGCGGGTTCACCTCGAAAGACATGGACTTGCCCGACATGTCCTTCAGACGGAGCCGCCAGGAATGCAGCATCAGGCGCGGGAATTTGGACTGCCTGACCGCGTCCCCGTAAAGGCTGTCGCCCAGCACCGGGTGCCCGATGGAGTACATGTGCGCCCTGATCTGGTGCCTGCGCCCCGTAACGATGGAAACTTCCAGGATGGTCGCCGAACGCAGCCGCTCCATCACCGTGTATTTGGTAAGGGAAGGTTTCCCGTCGAAGACCACCGAGACGCGGCCCGAGCCGCGCTGTTTGAGAGGCTTGTCTATTTCCCCCCGGTTCTCCGCCACCTTGCCCTCCACCACCACCACGTACCGCTTCTCCACCTCCCGCGTCTCGAACAGGCCGGAATAGTACCGGTGCGCCTCGGGGGTGCGGGCGAAGATTATCAGGCCGCTGGCGTCGCGGTCCAGGCGGTGGGTAATGTAGACCCTGCCGTAAGTCTGGTGCAGCAGGCCGACCAGGTGTTTTTCCTTCGCCAGCTCGCCGCGGGCCGGCATGGTCAGCAGGCCCGAGGGCTTGTTCACCACCAGCAGTTCCGGTGTTTCGCGTACGATCTCGAACGGTGTTTTCATGCGGCGTGAAAATCCTTTTTGTAAGCTTCTCCCGCCAGGATGGACGTAAAACCGCCCAGCAGCAGGTAGATCATGGCCAGGAAAATGGCCGCCGGCAGGCCGGCGGAGTCGGAAACCACGCCCAGCAGGAAAGGGGAAGCCGCGTCGCCCAGGGCGTGGATGATGAAGATGTCCAGCGCGAAGGCCATCGAGCGCATCGTGACGGGCACGGTCTCGACGATGGCGGCGTGGTAGGGCCCGGAATAAGCGAAGATAAAGAACTCGGCGAAGAACATCAGCGCCAGGCAGGTGTTAAGGTCGTTCGCCAGGATCGCGCCCGCCCCGAAAGGGACGCTCAGGAAGAAGCTCAGGTAGCCCACCACGAAGTAAGCCCGCTTGGTCCGCTTGCGCAGCCAGTCGGCGGCCCAGCCTCCGGCGAAATTCCCCGTAAGGCCGGCCAGCACCGTGACCAGGCCGAAAAGGAAACCCGCCCTGGCCACGGAGATCTCGAAAGTGCGGACGAAATAGGACGGCATCCAGGCCGCCAGACCGCCCACGGTAAAGGTGCCGATGGACTGGGAAAGACAGATCAGCAGGTAAGTGCGGTTCCTGAACAGGGCGGCGTAGCCCCTGAAGGGGATATGTTCCGAGCGCTGCAGTTTTTCAGGCGTCTCTTTCAGGAAAAGGGCGATGGTCCCCAGCAGCAGGCCCGGCACGGCCACGATAAAAAAAGCGTTGCGCCAGCCGAAATGCTGGCCCAGGAAGCCGCCCAGCAGGTAGCCCACGGCGCTGCCGGCCGGGATGGCCAGCGCGTAGGTGGCCATTACCCTGGCCCGCTTGTCCAGCGGGAACCACTCCGCCAGGAAGGACGGGCAGACCGTACCGTAACCCGCCTCGCCTATGCCGACGGCCGAGCGGGTGAACATGAGCTGCCCGTAATTCTTTACCAGGCCGCTGAACAAAGTGGAGACGCTCCAGAAGACCGCGCTCACGCCTATTATCAGCGGGCGCCGCACCCGGTCGCCGAAATACCCGACGAAAGGGGCGAAGCACATGTACACGATCATGAACGAGGACGCCAGCAGGCCCAGCTGGGAGTCGCTCAGGCGCAGGTCGGTCTTGATAAGCGGGAACACGGCGTAAAGCACCTGGCGGTCTATGTAATTGAAAAGGCTCAGGCAGAAGATGAGCGTCAGGACTTTCTTTGAATAGGCGTCGGAATTCATTTATTTCAGTACTATGATAGCAAAATAGCAATTATGCTAATATATGGAAAGTCGGACCCAACACCTTATTTTGCTACCGGGAGGCGGCATGAAAACCAAAAAAACCAAGAAACCCCAGGACCTTTCCTACGTCAACAAGAACGGCTATGAGAAGATCTCGCCGGCCGACCTGAAGCGCTCGGAAGAGATCAACAAGCTTTACATGGACTATATCGGCAAGGCCAAGACCGAGCGCGAAGCGCACGACGAAGCCGTGCTGCTGCTGGAAGCCGCCGGTTTCCGCGACATGCGCGGCCACGAGAAGAGCGGCGTCAAGCTGGTGCCCGGCGACAAGGTCTACCGCTCCAGCGAGGGCAAGACCCTGATGGCCCTGGTGATAGGCAAGAAACCCTTCGAGGCCGGCATGCACATCGTCGGCGGCCACACCGACTCCCCCCGCATCGACATCAAGCAGAACCCGCTCTACGAGAGCGGCGGCCTGGCCCTGCTCGACACCCATTACTACGGCGGCATCAAGAAATACCAGTGGGTGACCATCCCGCTGGCGCTGCACGGCGTATTCGTCAAGCCGGACGGCAGGAAGATCACCATCAGCATCGGCGAGGACCCCTCAGACCCGGTGTTCTGCATCACCGACCTGCTGCCGCACCTGGCGGCCGACCAGTACAAGAAGACGATCGGCGAAGCCATCCCCGGCGAAGGCCTGGACGTGGTAGCCGGCTCCATCCCGGTGGCCGAGAAGGACCGCAAGGAAAAATTCAAATACAACGTGCTGAAGCTGCTGCACGCCAAGTACGGCGTGACCGAAGCCGACTTCCTGTCGGCCGAGCTCGAGATCGTGCCGGCCGGCAAGCCGCGGGAAGTGGGCTTCGACCGCTCGATGGTGCTGGCCTACGGCCACGACGACCGCGTCTGCGCCTACGCGGGCCTGAAGGCCCTGCTGGACCTCAACGGCGCGCCGGAGTACACCTCCTGCGTGCTGCTCTGCGACAAGGAAGAGATAGGTTCCGTCGGCGCCACCGGCATGGCCTCCAACCTGTTCGAGAACGCCGCCTCCGAGCTGCTGAACCTGACCAGCGAGTCCTACAGCGAGCTGACGCTCAAGCGCGGCCTGCACAACTCCTGGATGCTGTCGGCCGACGTCAACGCGCTGTTCGACCCGATGTTCCCCTCCGTCTCGGAGAAGAAGAACTCGGCCCATCTCAACCACGGCGTCTGCGTGACCAAGTACACCGGCAGCCGCGGCAAGTCGGGTTCCTCCGACGCCAGCGCCGAGTTCATGGCGCATATCCGCCGCATCTTCGACCGCAACGGCGTACTGTGGCAGACCGGCGAACTGGGCAAAGTGGACCAGGGCGGCGGCGGCACCATAGCCTACCTGATGGCCCGCTACGGCATGCAGGTGGTGGACTGCGGCGTAGGCCTGTTCTCCATGCACGCCCCCATGGAACTGGCCGGCAAACTGGACATCTACATGGCCTACAAAGGCTACCTGGCCTTCCTGAAGGACGGCCGCAAATAAGGGCAAGCGGAAGGCGGGGGCCGCAAGCCCCCGCCTTTCAATTTATTATGACCATAAAACTTCTTATCACGGGCGGCACCTTCGACAAGGAATACAACGAGCTTAACGGCGAGCTGTTCTTCCGGGCCACCCACCTGCAGGAAATGCTGAAACTGGGGCGCTCGCGCGTGCCGGTAAAGGTCAAGACCCTGATGATGATAGACAGCCTGGTCATGACCGCGGCCCACCGCCGCAGGATCCTGGCCGAATGCCTGGCCGCCCGGGAAAAACGGATAGTCATCACCCACGGCACCGACACCATGCCCGAGACCGCGCGCCTGCTGGGCCCCGGCATAAAGGACAAGACCGTGGTGCTCACCGGCGCCATGATCCCCTACAAGTTCGGTTCCTCCGACGGCATGTTCAACCTCGGGTCGGCCCTTTCTTTCGCGCAGACGCTGCCCCCCGGGGTCTACATCGCCATGAACGGCCGCTGCTTCAACTGGGACAACGTGCGCAAGAACAAGACAAAAGGCGAGTTCGAAGAAGCCAGGTAGGGCCCGCACGCCGCAAATAAAAAAGCCCGGGGAGCCCCGGGCTTTTTTACGCGTCCGCCGGCAGGCTAGAACAAGCCCTTCGCCTTCTCCCACCTGGCGCGGCTGCCCTCGTTGGAAAAAACTTTCTCCCGGCCGGAGCTGTCTATCCATACCGCCGAGGAACCTCTTAATTTAGCGAGCAGGTCGAAGGCCTTGTCCTGTCCCATCACCGCCAGCACCGCCGAAGCCAGGAAGCTTTCTTCCTCGATGCTGGGGAAATAGACCACCAGATTGGAAAAATCTTCCAGCGGGTAGCCGGTTTTCAGGTCCAGCATGTGGGAATAAAGTTTTCCCTCTATCTGCACGAAATGTTCCCGGCCCGAAGAGGACATCACCACCCCGTCCTGGAAATAAAGCCTGCCGAAGACTTTGTCGTCGTGGAACGGGTCCATTATTTCGTATTCCCAGGGTTTTTTTCCGTAGGCCAGCATATTGCTGCCCAGCCGGAGCTCTACCGGGTAGGCCGAAGCCGTTTCTTTAAGGATACGGGAGGCCCTGGCGAAGCAGTACCCGCGCAGTATGCCCCCCATGTTTATCTGCACCGGCCGCGTAAAGCGCACCAGCTTGCGTTTCACGTCCACCTGGATGTAATTGGAGCCTATGTTGGCCAGGGCCTTGGAGATCTCTTCCTTGGCCGGCATTTTGCGCGTGGAGGCCGCCTCTTTCCAGATAGGCCACAGCGGGGCGAAAGTAATGTCGAAAGCGCCGCCCGTCAGGCGGTAATAGTCCAGCGACAGCAGCAGCAGGCGCAGGAACTCGTCGTCCACCTTCACCCATTCCCCGTAGGCCTTCTTGTTCACCAGGGAAGTCATGCTGTAGGGCTCGCTGAAGCTGAACTCGTCGGAGACGCGCTTCCACTCCGCCAGGACGGCGTCGGCTATCTGCTTGCCGGCTTCCTCTCCCGCCCCGTACACTTTTACCTGGGCCGGCACGTTCATAAGGAAGATGCTCTGGGTATAAGCGGGTTCTTCCCGTTTACAGCCGGCGGCCAGAACGGAAACAAAGAGAACGATAAAAAACCTGTAAGCTGATTTTTTCACGTGAGCCCCCATTCGCATACCTGTATAGGATTACATTTTTTTCGGCCTTCTTTCAACACGCCGGCGCCGGCGCCCGACCGCGCCCGCGAATTGACGGGGTAAGCTTCTTTTTGTATCCTGATTTTGCTTAATTTACCGTTCAAGGGGTATTCCTTATATGAAAAAAACTTTGATCCTGACCCTGCTCGCGCTGCTGCCGGCCTGGGGCGGCGCCGAGGCGCTGCAGCAGCCGAAAAAGGAATCGCCCTCCGCCCGGGAACTCTCGGCGCTCGCGGACAAACTGTCGGACGGGGTAAAAGACCGGCCCGGCATAAAACTGGCCGTACTGGCGTTCGCTTACACCAGCGAAAAGCCCTCCGAAGGCCCGGTGGTAGTGCAGGAGCGGCTGACAACCCTGCTGGCGCAGAAAAAAGACGTAACCCTTATAGAAAGAAGCCTCATGAAGAAGGTAATGGAGGAACTTAATCTCCAGGCTTCAGGCGCCATGAACGAGGAAACCGTAAAAAAACTCGGCAAGCTGCTGGGCGCGGACGCCGTGGTTACCGGGACCCTTAACGATACGGCCGAAGACGAGTCCGAAGTGAACGCGCGCGTGGTGGAGACTGAGACCGGCAAGATCCTGGCCGCCGCCTCTGCCTCCGTTAAGAAGAACTGGAAGGACGGCGCCGCCGTGACCGTAAAACCGCCCCAGGACTTCGGCGCGAAGCCCCTGGTGCAGGTGGCCGTGCTGCTCGACACCTCCAATTCCATGGACGGCCTCATCAACCAGGCGCGCAGCCAGGTCTGGAAGATAGTCAACGAACTGGTTTCCTCGGAAAAGAGCGGCTCCAAGCCGCTCATAGAAGTGGCGCTTTATGAATACGGCAACTCGGCCCTGCCTATGGAAAAAGGCTGGATCCGCCGGGTGCTGCCTTTCACCTCGGACCTGGACAGCGTGGCGAAGGAGCTTTTCGCCCTTAAGACCAACGGCGGCGACGAGTATTGCGGCCAGGTGATAAAGGAAGCCGTGGACGGCCTGAAGTGGAGTCCCAAGGCGGACGTGTACAAGGCCATTTTTATAGCGGGCAACGAGCCCTTTACCCAGGGCGCGGTGAGCTTCCAGGAGGCGGTCGCCAAGGCCAAGGCCAAGAATATTTTCGTCAACACCATCTACTGCGGCTCCCGCCAGCAGGGCCTGGCCGAGCAGTGGAAGGCCGGGGCCGAACTGGCCGAAGGCGACTACGCCAACATAGACCAGTCCGCGCAGGATTACGCCATAGCCGCCCCCCAGGACGACAAGATAGCGCAGCTCAGCACCAGGCTCAACGACACCTATGTGGCCCGCGGCGCCTTCGGACAAAGCAAGATGGCCGCCAAGAAAGAAATGGATTCCATGACGCTGGGAGCCGGCGCCTCGGTAGCGTCCGAACGCGCGGCCTTTAAAGCCGCCGCCCCGGCCGCCGCCCAGGCGGAATCCTCGTGGGACGTGGTCTCGGCCCTGGAAAGCGGCTCCCTGAAGCGCGGCGAAATTAAAAAAGACCAGCTGCCCGAGGAGCTCAGGGCGATGGACAAGGCTAAACTGGATAAATACCTCGATGAAAAGCTCACCGAGCGCAAAAAGATCAAAGAGGAAATAATCCGCCTGCAATCCGAGCGCAAGGCCTATATCGCCGTCGAGGAAAAGAAGAAATCCTCCGTTAACACCCTGGACAAGGCCATGATCGAGACCATCCGCAAACAGGCCACCAGGCGCGGCTACAAGTTCGCGCAGTAGAACGAGATGAAACTACCCCGCCGGCTCTTCCTGTCTTTGCTCCTCGCGCCGGCGTTCACAGCCCGGGCCGCCGAACCCTCCCTCGAGGAGAAGGCGGCCCAGCTTTTAATAGTTTCCGCCGACGCCGCCGATATCTCCGCCGCCACCGCGGCGGCGCGCGCGGGCCTGGGCGGCGTGCAGCTGCAGTGGGGCTCCTACTCCCTGGAAGAAACGCGCAGGCTGACCGAGACCCTCCAGGCCTCGGCCACGGGCTACCCCCCGCTCTTCATCGCCGTAGACTACGAGGGAGGCAGCGTTTATGTCCCCACCACGCTGGGCCTCCTGGAACTGCCCACCAACATGATGCTGGGGGCCGCCGCCGACGAGAACAACACCGCCACCCTCTTTTACCTGGCCGGCAAGGAACTGCGCCGCGCGGGCATCAATATGGCCTTCGGCCCGGTGCTGGACATCAACACCAACCCGAAAAACCCGATCATAGGCATCCGCTCGCTGGGTTCCGATCCCCTGGCCGCCTCCAGGCTGGGCAACGCCATCATAAACGGCCTTAAGGCCGCCGAGGTCATACCGGTAGCCAAGCACTTCCCCGGGCACGGCGCCGCCTCGCAGGACTCGCACAAGACTTTGCCCGAGATCTCCGTCTCTACGGCGGAACTGGCGGCCACCCACCTTATCCCTTTCAAAGCCGCGGCGGCCATAGGCATACCCGCCATCATGACGGCGCACATCCGGTATACCGCGCTCGACCCGGACAACCCGGCCACCCTCTCCAAGGCCGTGCTGGCTGGGCTCCTTAAAAGGGACCTGGGCTTCGACGGCCTGGTGGTAACGGACAGCCTGGACATGCGCGCGATAACGTCGAGAAAAAAAATACACAAAGCGGCCGCGGCCGCCCTGAAGGCCGGGGCGGACGTGCTGCTGATAGGCAAAGGGAATTTCAGGGCGGCGGTAAAGGAAATAGCGGCGCAGGTGCGCTCCGGCGCCATAAACGAAACGCGGCTTAACGACGCCTACCACCGGGTGCTCGCCGCCAAGCGCGGCGCCGGGCTGTTCTCGCCCCCCGAAGCCCCCTCCCCCTTCGACAAGGCCTACCTGGAGATAACGCGCGACCTTTCCCGCCGGGGGCTTACGCTGTTAAAGGGACCCGGCCTGCTGCCGCTGCCCAGGAACAAGAAGATCGCGGTCATAATCTTCGCCCCGCCGCGTTTCGCCGCCAACGCCATCCACCTGTACCGGACGCTGCTCGAGAACGGCTACAGCGCCAGCCAGTACCTTTTCGACATCGGCGTAGACGCCGGCGACCTCAAGCGCGTAAAGCGCGCGGCCGAAGCCGCCGACGTGCTGGTGCTGGGCAGCTTCCAGTGGGCCGGCGCCCAGAACGCCAGCCAGAGAGAGGCGATCACCGCCCTGCTGGCCTCGGGCAAGCCCGCCGTCCTGCTCAGCCTGATGAACCCCTACGACCTGGCCGGCTACCCCCAGGCCCCCTGCGCGCTGGCTCTCTACGGCATGACCGCCCCGTCGATGGCCGCGGCCGGGGAAGCCCTCTCCGGCACCCTCAAACCCGGCGGGAGGCTTCCGGTGAGCCTTCCGAAGTAGCGCCCATATTTTCTTGAGAAAACCGCTCCGGGCAAACCGCATGAAACCGATAAGAACCACCCTGATCGTAATAATAACCGTCGCGGCCGTGCTCGCCGCGCGCCGCTGGCTCATTGAGCCCATCTACATCGCCAGCGACTCCATGGCCCCCACCCTCTCCAAAGGCCACCACCTCTTCCTGGACAAAGTCACCTACCGCTTCCGCCAGCCCTCACGCGGCGAAATAATCGCCTTCCGTTCCCCGGTGGGCGAAGACCACGAATCCGTAAAGCGCGTGATAGCCGTGGCCGGCGACACGATCGAACTGAAGAGCAAAAAAGTCTATCTCAACGGCGAGCCGCAGCTTGAGACCTACGCCTATTACGCCCGGGCCGCCGAAAACCTGCAGGGAGACAACCTGCCCCCGGTTACCGTCCCGGACGGCGCGCTGTTCGTCCTGGGCGACAACCGGGACAACTCCAACGACTCCGCCTCCTGGAAAGACCCGGCCACAGGCGCCCCGCCCCTCTTCCTCCCCCTGCCCGCCGTAACCGGCAAGGTCCGCGGCAGCTACTGAAACCATTTATTTGTATAATTATTTTCTGGATAATCGGGAGCAGACACCTAAGGAGCGCGCATGTCACCCAAGATAATAGGTTTCTTCGGAGTGTTCGTACTGCTGGGCATAGCCTGGCTGGCCAGCAAGAACCGCAAGGCCATAAGCTACAAGACCATAGCGGCGGGCCTCCTGCTGCAGATCTCGTTCGCCGTGATAGTCCTTAAGCTCCCCTGGGGCCGGTATTTCTTCCAGTTCATGAACGACGTGATCGTGAAACTGCTCTCGTTCTCCGACAAGGGCGCCGAGTTCGTCTTCGGTTCCCTCGTGACCAACCCGTCCATGGGCTTCATCTTCGCCGTGCGCGTGCTGCCCACCATCATCTTCGTTTCGGCCATCATGGCGGTGCTGTACTACCTGGGCATCATGCAGAAAGTAGTGCTCGTCTTCGCCAGGATCATGGCGAAGGTAATGGGCACTTCCGGTTCCGAATCCCTTTCGGCCAGCGCTAATATTTTCGTAGGCCAGACCGAAGCCCCCCTGGTGGTGCGGCCTTACGTCGCCAGCATGACGCAGTCGGAACTGATGGCCATCATGACCGGCGGCATGGCCACCATCTCCGGCGGCATCATGGCCGCCTACGTCGGGCTGCTCGTGGATTCCATCCCCAACATCGCCGGCCATTTGCTGGCCGCCTCCATCATGGCCGCCCCGGCGGGCCTCGTCATGGCCAAGATCATAGTCCCGGAGACCGAAGAGTCGGAGACCAAGGGCGTGGTCAAGATGCAGCTGGAGATCACGGACGCCAACGTGATAGACGCCGCCGCCAACGGTTCCACGGTAGGCATGCAGCTGGCCATAAACGTGACCGCCTGCCTTATCGCTTTCATGGCCATCCTGGCCATGGCGAACTACCTGCTGGGCCTGGGCGCGGGCTTCGCCGGCATCCAGGGCCTTACGCTGGAAAGGATCTTCGGATGGATCTTCACCCCCCTGGCCTGGGTCATGGGCGTGCCCTCGAACGAAGTGCAGCAGGTGGCCAGCTGGATGGGTCAGAAGACCGTCCTTAACGAATTCGTGGCCTACCTCAACATGTCCACGTTCCTGAAGGCGAATCCCGGCGTGATGAGCGAACGCTCCGTGGCCATGGCCTCCTACGCCCTTTGCGGCTTCGCCAACTTCCTGTCCATCGCCATCCAGATAGGCGGTATAGGCGCTATGGCGCCCGAGCGGCGCCATGACCTGGCCAAACTGGGGCTTTACGCCCTGCTGGCCAGCTCCCTGGCCGGCTTCCTGTCGGCCACTATCGCCGGCATCCTGCTGTAACCCGCCAGCGGGAAATAAAAAAAGGGCGGACCAGGTCCGCCCTTTTTCTTTGCCCGGCCCTGTCAGGGCATTTTCCAGAGCTTTACCGTCTTGTCCTTGGACCCCGAAGCGAGGGTCTTCCCGTCCGGGAAGAAAACCAGCGTTTCCACGCTTTCGGTATGGTCCGCGTACAGCTTCAGCGGCGTTTTGGTCTTGGGCCGGGGCAGCAGGGGCCAGAGTTTCACCGCCCCGTCCATGCCGCCGCTGGCGAAATACTTGCCGCCCGGGGAGATGGCGACGGCGCGCGCGCCGCCGGCGTGCGCCACATAGCCGTTCACCAGCACCCCGTCGCTGAGGCGCCAGACCTTTACCGTTCCGTCCATGCTGGCCGAGACCGCGTAAGCGCCGTCGCCGGTGACGGCCACGGAGCGCACCGGCTGCTTGTGGGCCTTGATGGAACGCACTATTTTAGCGTTGGCCACGTTCCAGACCACCACCGACCCGTCGCCGTTGCCGGCGACGATATAATTCCCGTTCGGCCCCACGGCTATGCAATAAACGTTCTCCACGCTGGCCTTCATCGTGTGAATGGAATTGCCTTTGGGGAAATCCCAGACGCCGATGGAGCCGTAGCCGCCGGTCGCCACATAATCCCCGTTGGGAGAGAACCTCACGCCGTACATGCTGAAGCTCTGGCCCTGTATGCTTTTGAAATTCGCTCCCGACGGGACCTTCCAGATCTCGACGGTCTGGTTGCCCAGCGAAGCCAGGTAGTCGCCTTCCGGCGAGAAGTCCAGGCCCCAGACGGCGTCGGTGTGGCCGCCCATGGTCTTTTTAAGCCGCCCGGTCTTCACGGTCCAAAGGGCCACGTTGGTATCCAGCCCGGCGGAAGCCAGGTACTGCCCGTCCGGCGAAACGGCCACGGCCTCCACGGCGGCGCTGTGCCAGGCCAGCGTCTTCAAAGGCGCTTCAGGCTCCGCGCTGGCGAGCGCCGAAAATAGAATAAGCGTGCATGCTTTGATCATATGTCCCCCGTATCCACCTGTTATTTTACAATAACGCCCGCCGTCCGGAACAAAAATATTCTAGAATTGCCATATGGCGCTGAAGCTGCTTATAAACTCCCTGTTCAGGGGCGGGGCCGAAAAACAATTCGCCGCCCTCTCCGCGCTGCTCCCGGCCGAGTCCATCCTGCTGCTCGAGAACGAGATCTGCCAGCCGGCGGACGCGGCGAAAATAAAGACCCTGTCCGAACACCGGGCGGCCACCAGTTCCGCGCTTAAAACCGCTGCCATCCCGCTTTACGCGCACAGGCTGGCGAAGCTCGCCGGGCCCGGCGACACCGTGCTGTCGTTCATGGAGCGCGCCAACCTCGTGAACGTGATAGCGGCCCGCCGTTCCGGGCACCGCGCCGTGATCTGCGAGCGCACGCGGCCCTCAGGCGAATTTTCCGGGCTGCGCGGCGCCCTGATGCGCCCGCTGATAAAGCGCTATTATCCCCGCGCCGACCTCGTGGTCGCCAATTCGCAGGGCGTTAAAAAGGATCTGGCGGACAATTTCCTCGTGCCCGCGGAAAAGATAAAGGTGATCAACAACGGCCACGATACCGCGGGCATCGCCGCGCAGGCACGGGTCCCGCTGGACGCCGCCTGGGCCCGCGTCTATGAGCGCCCTGTCCTTGCCACCAGCGGCAGGCTGACGCCCGCAAAAGGCCAATGGCATTTGCTCAGGATATTCCGGGAGGTAAAGAAGACCCTGCCCGAAGCCGCCCTGGTGCTCGTCGGGGACGGCGAACTTAAGCCCTGGCTGCTGGAGCTCAGCAGGGAGCTGGGCTTTAAAACTTTTTCCGGTGAAGGCGCCCCCCCGGCGGACGCCGACGTTTATTTCACCGGCTTCCGCGAGAACCCGTATAATTTCATAGCCGGGGCCGGGCTTTTCGTTTTCACTTCTCTGTGGGAGGGGTTCCCCAACGCCCTGACGGAAGCCATGGCCTGCGGCATCCCCGTAATGTCGGCCGACTGCTCTTCCGGCCCTCGCGAGATCCTGGCGCCGGCCACCCCTTTCTTCACGCGCACTAACGCGCCGGAAAAGGCCCCCTACGGCCTGCTCATGCCCGTCCTTTCCGGCAGGCGGCTGGCGGCGGCGCGGCCGGAGCCTGAAGAGCTGGCCTGGGCCGGCGAGATCTGCGCGGCGCTGGCGGACAAGAAAGCGCTGGAGGCGTACGCGCGGGCGGGCCTGGTCAGAGCCGGCGATTTCGCGCTGTCAAAGACCGCCGCGCTTTGGAAAGAGATCGTCACCAGATAAAATACACCGGGGCGTCTTCCGTCTTCCCTTTCTTTTTCTTTTCGATCCTTCTGGCCGGGGCCGTTTGTACGGCCTTGCGCCGGGGCTGGTATTTACCGCGCCTTTTGGCCGGGGCCGGTCTCTCTCCTCCGAAACTTAAGGCTATGGTCAGCCGATGCGAATCCCCCAGTTCGCCGTAAGGCGTAAAAGCGTAATCCGCGCGCAGCCCCCCGTTCTTCAGGCCGACGCCGGCGCTGAGCCCGGGCCCCGCGTAGCGGCTGCGGCCCGTCCGGTAGCCCGCCCTGGCGTAGAAAGACTCGCCGGGGTTGACGGCCAGTTCCCCTTCAGCGCCCACGGCCAGGGCCGTGTCGCTTTCTCCGGCTTTTACTCCGTCCGCCGAGATCCGCAGCTTGTCCTGGTAATTCCAGGCCGCCCCGGCCCGCAGGATCAGCGGCAGGGGAAAAGAGACGGAACCGAGCTTCATGCCGGTACCGAAATTAGAAGCCGAAGCGCCTAAGCGCCAGTCTCCAGAGACCTTCAGCAGGCCGGCGTCCCCGGCCCAGGCCAGGGCGCTGTCGGCCGCGGCCTTCTGATAGAGTCCCTTCGCCGCCGCGCCCCCGTAATAGCCGCCCCCCAGCGGAACGGACGCGCCGAAGCTCAGCGCCCCTTCCTGCGCGCTGAACGAGCCTGTCTTCGTGCCCGCGGCGTCGTATTTATCCATCCCGCCGCTCAGCAGGGCGTTGAGTCCGCCGAAAAGCGCGGCGCCGGAAGCCAGCGGGTGCACGTAGGCCAGGGTTTCGTTCCTTATCCCCTCCAGCCATTCGTTGTGGCCCAGCGCTATCTCCCTCCTGGGCGGCAAAGCGGTGCCGGCCGGGTTATAGAATACCGACCAGGCGTCGTCGCCGGCGGCGCAATAGGCCCCTCCCAGCGCGGCGGCGCGGGCGCCCTGGTCCATTTTCAGAAAAGGCAAAGCCGTGCTGCCCGTCTCAGCCCTCAGGGCGGAAGCGGCGGCGAGCAGCAGCAGGACTACGGCGTTGGCGGTTTTCATGTTACCAGAGCGCGAAGAACTTTCCTTTTCCTTTCCCGTAATTATCCGTCTTGACCAGGTAAATATAGAGCCCGCTGGCGGCCTTGGCGCCGTTCGGCAGCCGGCCGTCCCAGGCGGCGCTGTTCCAGGCGTCTATGCCGGAGCCTGCCGTAAGCGTACGCACCAGCTCGCCGGCTTCGTTGTAAATATAGACGCGCGGATTGGAAGCGTCCAGGGGGATCCCGGCGATGTTCAGCGACGCGGAGCCGCGAAAATCGCAGGGGTTGGGATAGGCCTTGAGCCCCGATAAACCCTGGCCCGCGGCGATAGAGACCCTGACCGAGTAAACCGAGAAATGACTGGTCTGCGCCGAAACGGTATTAGCGGCGCGGTCCCTGACGACGTTCTCCTGGGGTTCCCATTTGCCGGTGGCCTCGTTGAGGTAGTAAAGCCAGGCGAGGTCTTCCCGGATAAAATCCCCGTCTAGGTGCCCGTCGTCATTGGCGTCGGGATAGCCCAGCCTGATCGTCACCGGGCTTGAGAACGAGGTGACCGGCGCGCCCGCCGCGCTGCGGGCCCTGAATTCCTTTACCAGGTCGCTGGACAGCAGTTTGACGGAATCGCGGGAACCAGAATCTGCGGTCTCCGTCCTGGAGGCGGGGATGGTGGAGATGGTCACGTAGAGGTTCCCCGCGTACGCCCCGGCCGGGATGGTCACTGACGTCCCGTCGCTGTTGCTGATCGTGCCGCCGCCCGCCCCGGCTACCGCCGGATCCACGTCGAACGAATTCCCCCCCGTTATGAGGGTGCCGGTATTACCGGCCAGGTCCGTGGCGCTGAAAGTAAAGCAGGCGGTGCCGGTGGAAAAATACGATTCGACGAAAGCCGTGACCGTCCAGGTGGAGGCGACCGTATAGGTTATAGCCATGGGCGTGCCGGCGCCGCAGCCGAAAGCCAGCCTCAAGACCGGTTCTCCGGCCAGGGCGCCCGCCTCGGTGATTATCAGTTTGGCGGAGAAAGGGCCGGTCTTGGCCGGTAAAGCCGAGAAGATCTCTACCTTGGCCGAAGGGGCGACGGTATCCACGCGCTGCCCGTCGGAAGCTACGGCGGAGGAGAAGCCGTTGGCGTTCCTGGCCTTCACGGCGAAATAGTAGGTGGCCCCCTCGGCCAGCACCAGGCCCGGCTTGGTGATAGAGGTATTCAGGCCCGCGGTGGTCCAGCCCAGTCTTTCGGTGCCGCCCGGGGTAGTGCCTATGGCGTATTGGTATTCCAATACCCCGCCCGCGGCGGAGGCTCCCCAGTTGGCGGAAAGGGTGTTCAGCGATTGCGCGTAGTCGATATCTTCGGCCAGTCCGTCATAAACATAGGGAATGTCGGACGGGAAACTTATGTCCACCTGCTGCCCGTTGGACCACTGCACCGCCGACTCCACGCCTACGCCGTTAACGGCTTTAACCCCGAAGTAATACACGGTTCCCGCCGTAAGGGTCAGCCCGCCTCGCGTTACGGACTGGGCCGCCCCGTTATCGGTCCAGTCGGCCACGTTAACGGAGCCGGCCGCGGTGCCTATGGCGTACTTATAGCCGGAAATACCGGTTTCAGGATCGCTGGCAGCGGTCCAGTTGGCCGAAAGCTGTGTCAGCGAGCCCGTCTGGGCGATGTCGTCGCCGAGCCCGTCTTTTACCGTCGCGACGGCTGCCGGCTGGGTAATATCGGTAGTGCCCAGGTAGAAGGTCATGGCAGCGGCGGAAGCTGAAACTGCGCTGATAGGCAATTTAAGACTGGCCGCCGTATAAGTTTTGCTGTTGGGGGAGGTCGTGTCGCTGAAGGTCGTATTATTGCCCTGCCGGAAATAATCGGCGTCGTCCCCGGACACGTTCGTCCCGGACGTTAAATGCTGCGTGCCGCTGGCCTCCTCCAGGTCCACCAGGTAATGCGCCGGGTCGGTATTGCCGGACCTGCTCTCGTCCACGTGCCAGATCAATATGCCGCGGCTGGAACCCGGCAGCTGGGAGTCAAAACCATAGCCCTGCCTGTTCTCCACCAGGAAATATTCGTCGGCGGGGAAAGCGCTGTCTTGCAGCAGGTACAGCGCGGCGGCATTGTCCTCTATCCTGCTCAGCGGCTTGGTGCCGATGGTCGTAAGCCGCGTGGCCGTGGCCCAGCCCAGGTATTTCTTGGGCCAGGCGCTGAAATGCGCCGGGGAGCTGCCGTAATTACCGTTCCAGGAACCGCCGGACATAAGGCAGAACTGCCCCAGGCCGCTGCTGCCGCCGTCAGTGTCGTAAAGGTCGGGCAGGCCCAGGAAGTGGCCGGTCTCGTGGGCGATAACGCCGATGCGCGTTATAGCGGCGGGATCCCCGTCCCAGCCGCGCATCTCGGCCTCGGTGTGGTACATCTGCATGCTGACCCCGTCTTTGACCAGCGGGGCGTCCAGCTCCCATTGATGGGACCAGATATAATCGGGATCGTTCGTGTCCCATTCTTCCGCCCGGCCCGAGTGGATGATGGTCAGGCCGTCCACTTCGCCGTCGGCGTTGCCGTCGTAGGCGCTGAAATCGAAGCCGGACGCGTCCAGGGCGTTTATGGCGTCTATAACCATCTGCTTCGGGCGCAGGTCCCAGCCGTCGACGTCGTTGGCGCCGTAATACGCCGCGGTTTGGGGCAGGTTCACCCAGGCGCTTACGCCCGACTGCACCGTAAGCTGGCCGTAGGAAACCTGCGTGTAATAATCCTTGACGGAGCCCGCTGCCCCGTCGAAGGAGTACCCGGCGTCGTTGAAAAGGCTGTTGAACTGGGGCTGCGTGTAAACCGTGCCCTGATTGGAGAATTTAGCCAGGATCACCAGGTTCCTCATGGTACCCGTAAGGATGGGCGTGCGGACAGCCGCCGGGGAGGCGGCCAGCCCCGAAACGGTCGCCTGGCTGGAAGAAACCCGCGACGGCGAAGAGGCTGAGGCCTTCGCCCGCCTGGCGGTCTCGGTTTTGACGCGCCTGGCGGCCCCGGCTTTTACCTTTCTTTCGTCGAGCAGCCGCTTGGTGAACCCCAGTTTCTCCGGGTCGGCCGCCCCTACCTTGTGAAGGCCGGGCCTCAGCGCCCCGGAGGGGTCCTTCTCGGCGTAAACCCAGTTCCTGGTGGCTTTGTCTTTTAAGACGGTATAACCGGCGGCGTCCTCGTTCCAGTGGTGGTATTCATCGCCCTTAAGGGCTATGGTGATCTTTGTGCCGTCCGGCTGCGCCGCCGCCCGCGGGCGCGGGTTCGCGGGCACCGCGCCGGCTATCCCCGCAAAGAGAACGGCAATGCAGGCGCAGAGCGCCAGCCCTTTTAGGAAATAACCCGGTTGTCTTACGTGGCGGCTTTTCATAGTTGCGCAAAAAGTCTAGCGGTTCTTGCTGTCGATTACGCGGCGCTGCGGCTCCAGCGATAATTCGGAGATCCCGGACCAGCCGCCGGCCGCGGCCCCGTCCGAGCCCATCACGCGCATATAATACGGCGTCTGCGGCAGCAGGCCCAGGCCCGCCAGCTTATAGGAGCAGGTATCGGTAAACACGTCCAGCAACGGCGCGCCGAAATCCGCGCTTTCGGAGATCTGCAGGCGGTAATACTTGAAAGCCACGGCGGAAGCCCAGGAAAGCGGGCGTTCGGTGACGCCGATCCTGGCGGGCAGCGGCGGGGCGGGCAGTTTGGCGCCGCGGGGCCCGGCGGGATTGGAGACCGCGAAAGAATAAGCCTCGGAAAAAGCCCCGTCCCGCAGTTCCCCGGAGTTAAGCCTGAGCCGGCCAGCCACGCGCCAGTAATAAACCCCGTCCTTCCAGAAGGAAGGGACTACCCTGTAGCTGTTGCGCGCCAGCACCGTATCCACCTGCGGCGCGGTGAAGTCCGGGTCCGGGCCTATCTGCAGCCGGTAGGAAACGGCCTTCATCACCGCGTTCCAGGTAAGATCGAGGGACTCCCCTTTTTTGCCGGCCCGCCGCACCCTGGAGCTGACCACCAGCGGGGCCTCGGGCGGGTCCTCCACAAAACGCTTGTTCCAGGCGTTGACGGCGAACACGGCCTTCTCGCCGTAGCGCGCGAAGGAGCTCCAGTCTTCCACCCTGTCGCGGTAAACCCGCGCGCCGTATTTCTCGGCCAGCTCGGCGTCCAGCGCCTTGGGAATGTAGCCCACAAAAACGCTGGGCGGATAGGACTGCAGCAGCTTGGCGCCTTTCTTGTCCAGGAAGCTCTGGAATTTTCCGTCAAAGGCCGTCTGGGCCGAAGGGATGACCAGCAGCGCGTTCACCTGCCTGCCGTCCTGCGCGGCGGCGCCGCGGCAGAAAAATAAGGCGGCCAGGGCCGCAAAAAGCTGTATTGAGCGCTTCATTTATCCTCTCCGTGCGCGCCTTCGCGTCTATATATCATAGCTGCCCGTTTTTACGGATTTGTTGCGCGGTTTTGATACAATTATACTGATGGGAAACAACCAGCTTGCCGTGAACGAAGAGTGCGTCGAACCGGAGCTAATAAGCCCGGGCGGCAGGGGCCCCGCTTATGAAAGACCGCGGCCGGACCACGCTCCCGCCGAAAAGCCCGGCCTGCTCACGCGCCTCAAAATGCTGATCGCCGGCGGCCTCGCCCTGCTGGCCATAGGCCTCTTCCTCTCCGGCGCCCTGCTCACCTCCACCTTCATCGGCGCCGTCATCGGCATCCCCCTCATGCTCGCGGGCGCCGTAGTCTTCTTCCTGCTCTTCAAACTCCTCACCTTCGGCGCCAGATCCCCCATAGTCTTCCGCCGCTTCTAACCCGACCCTGGAGAAACACCGCCAACGTTCGCTAACCCGGAGGGGGCTGCCGGGGGGTGTCCCCTGAGCACCCGTTGCGGAAAGGGGGCCCCGCCATAAATTCCCTAGGCGGGGGGAAACCGACGCAAGGGTTTCCTCGGTCCGGGTGAGCAGGGGACACCCCCCGGCAGCCCCCGACTTTACATCCCGCGGACCAATACCCAAAGCTGCTCCCTCACTTCACGTTAATGACCATGCCCGCCGAATGCGCGGCGAACTCGGGCGCGTACATCGACTGCATCACCGCCGCCCCCAGTTTAAACGAGCCCGGCGTAGTAGGCCGCAGCCGGTATTTCAGCGCGTACTCGCCGTGCGGCAGCCATTCCACGAAGAAGTTCGTCAGCGAATCCCGCGGCTCCTCGTAGCGGCCCAGCTGGTCCCACTTCCAGCCGCTGTTCAGTTCCTCCGCCTCGAACCCCGCCGCCTTCGGGTCCTTGATATGCACATATTCGAACTGACTGCGCGTATTCACCGTCAGGTGCACCTCTATCTGGTCTCCCACCCCCACCGTATCGCCCGAAGAAAGCGGCTTCAGCGTATAAGCCTCCCCCTCCTTCGCGCGCAGGAAGTACCGGCGTGAAACGTTCATCATGCCGGCCGGGGATTCCTCCGCCTGCTTGCTGGTGGTATAGACGGCCGTAAAGGCCGCGAAAGCCAGCCCCGGCCCCTTCTTTTCCACCACCGGCGCAAAGTCCTTCTTCGTGATCTCCGCGCCGTACCTGGACCAGCGCAGCGGCTTGGCGATCCAGTCGAAAGGCTGCAGCGCCGCCGTCTCCGCCGTCGCGCCCCATTTCAGGTTGAAAGTCTCGCCCTTGTCCAGCGCGCCCCTCGCCTTCATCACGTCCAGCAGGGAATAGATCGCCGCCGCCGAGGCCTTGGTGGACTTCCACTCGTTGGCTTTGCGGTTGAACAGCAGCCAGCGCGCCAGCCCCGCTATCTTCGGGTCCTTGGGGCGCACCGCCAGCAGCGTGCGCAGGATAAAGGCGTGCTTCTCCACCGTGTCGTTGTACCACAGCCAGGAGAGCTTCTCCGGTGCCCAGTAAACCCCGGCGATATCGTCGGAGCGGGCCCCGTCCATCGCGCGCGCCAGGTAGCTTTCGGCTTTCGCTTTCTCGCCCAGGCGCAGGTACACGTAGGCCGCGTAAGCCTTGCCGAAGGCCGTCATGGCCGCCGCGTGCGTATCGGCGTAGTCCGCCCATTCTTTGGCGTAGGTCAGCGCGGTCCTGCTCTCCGGCCAGGACGCCGGGAAAGAGGTCACCACGTAAGCCGCGTAAAGGATCAGCGAGGTCTGGTCCGCCTCCGGCTTCATATGCGCCGGGATCTCCGCCAGCACGTAGGCCAAAGCCTTTTGGGCCATGTCCTGCGGCACGTCCACGCCGTAGCGGGAGGCCTCCGCCAGGCCCTCCAGGGCGTAAAGCGTCATGTAGAGGTTGGGGCGCCCGCCCGGGAACCAGGGGAAGGAGCCGTCGGCGTTCTGGTAAGCCTTCAGCTTGCCCAGCGCATCCGCTTTCTCCCCCTCCACCACCTTCGGGTCCAGCATATCGATGACGGGCCAGTAAGCCTTGCGCCCCTTCGACTGCTCCTCCCAGGGCGTTTCCATCAGGCTCATCAGCCTCACCGGGTTGTCCCGCTCCCAGGCCGGGGTCAGCGTATCCCGCTTGGGGATCCTGGCCGCCGAGGCCCGCAGCGCCGGGTACTTGCGGTAGAAGCTGTTGGTTATGGCCAGCGGCACATAGCGGTTCAGCAGCTGCTCGGTGCACTCGTAAGGATAATGCACCAGGAACGGCAGGCTGTTAAGCACGGTCAGCATCAGCTGCGGCTGTATCTCCAGGTGCAAAGCTTCCACTTCGCGCGAGGAGTCCGCGCTTTCCAGCTCCGGCAGGCTGAATTTTTTAGACGCGTCGCCGTCCAGCGAGGCCACGGCCGAGGCTATCAGGCGCTCCCTCGACGGCAGCAGGGGCAGGTCGTTCTCCTGGGCGTCGGCCAGCTGGCCCGCCCGGGCCACCGCGCGCACCTTATAGGCCCCGGTCCCCGACGGGGCGGCTATGTCCCAGTACACGGAGACGGTGCCGCTGCCCTTTACCGCGAAAGGCCTCACCGCTTCTTTTATGCCGAAGGTGTTCAGCGCGTTCTCGCCGTCGCGCGTCAGCGACAGCAAAACTTCGCCGGACAGCTCGCCCGGGGTATCGTTGGTCACTACCGCCGTAAGGCGGGAAACGTCGCCTTCCCGGAAGAAGCGCGGAATATCCAGGCGCACCATCAGGTCTTTTTTAGTGACGGTTTCCGCCGAGACGGACCCGCGGCGCGCGTCGCGCGTCAGCAGGTAGGAAGTGACCTTCCACGCCGTCAGGCGCTCGGGGATGGTGAACGAGAACCTGCCCGCCCCCTTCAGCACCTTCAGCTGCGGGTTATAGTAGGCGGTCTCGGAAAAATCCTTGCGGACTTTAACTTCGGGAGCGGACTCGAGCATCGATTCACGCGCCGCGGCCGGCGCTTCCGCTTTGGACTTCGCCATGGCCCGGCCGGCGGTCAGCCCGCCCGGCATCGCCGCTACGGAGGATTTATCCATCATATTGGAGTCGGCGCTGGCCATCATCATCTGCCCCGATCCGTCCTCGAAGGCTATGCCTTTGGACCTGTAGCCGGAACGGCCATGGGAAACCCTGGTAGCGGCTATCCGCAGCGCCGCCAGGCGCTCCTGCGCCGTGCCGCGACGGAAAGCTTCCAGCATGCGCTGGATGACGCCCGTCCGGATGGGCAGGGTTATAGCGTAAGGGGTGAACAAAGAGCCCTGGCCCTCGCCCGAAGCGGGGCGCCCGGGGTAAAGGGCGTCGCCCCAGAAACCGGCGTCCTTGCCGTAATACTCCAGGGACCTGTCGAAGATCTTTACCAGGGCCTCGCCGGACGCGGGCCTGCCGGCGCTGTCCTTCGCCTTCAGCCGCCAGGAAACCTTCTGGCCGGGAGCCAGGGTTTTGTCGAAGTCCAGGGCCAGGGAGATGTTCTTGTCGTTTTGCGGCACGGCGGCTTCGGCCATAGCGGAATAAACCTTGAAATCCGTCGCGCCCAGCCACCTGAGGCCGAAACCCCCGCGGTGCTCCCGGCCGACCTTCACGCTGAACAGCGACAGCCCGCCTTCTTTCAGCGTTTCGCGCGCCAGCACAAAACTGCCGGCCAGTATCTCAGCGTACTTCACGCCTTTCAGCGCGGTAGCGCCTATCAGCGCCCGCGCGGTCTCTCCGGGCTGGTAGGAAGCCCGCTCGAACAGCGCCACCGGCGGCAGTTTAAGCCCGGCGTTGCGCCCGGGCTGCGGCGAAGCCGAAACCAGGATCAGCTGGCTCTCGCTTTCCCCTCCCCAGGGGTCCTTCGCCTTGAGCCTGAGGCGGTAAACGCCGGGGGGCAGCGGCTTAAGGATTATTTTCGCCGCGGCGGACTTCCTGAAACTGACTTTGCCCGCGTCGGCCTTGGGGCCATCGGGCACCTGGCTGAAAACCTGCTCCAGCGAAGGGTTCCTGCCGAAAGAGCCCCATTGCCGCTGGCCGGACTCGTCCGCCGGCGCTTGCTCCAGCCTGTAGAGCCCGTAGTCGGCGGTCCCGTCCTGCGGCACCTCGTTGAGGTCCATCAGCCGGGCGCTCAGCCCGGCGGGCTTCTCGGGCGTGAAGAAACCGGCTTCGGGCGTAACGTCGAACAGGTACGCCTTGGCCCCGGCCCGGTAGGCGCGGGAATCCGTTATGGTACGGCCGCCCGCGTCCCTGGCCTCCACTTCCACCTGGTAAGAGGACGGGTAGCCCGCGTAGGCCGCGCCTTCGGGCTGCGGCGTGAACGCAAGGCTGAAGCGCCCGTCGTCGGAGGTTTTGGTCTCGCCGGCCGCCACCTCGGAAGAGCCGGAAGCCCCGTAGTACCAGTTCCAATACCAGCAGTACCAGGGCACGTAGCGGCTCCGGATCACGCGGTATTTCACCGCCGCGCCCGGCACCGGAGAACCGAAATAATATTTAACCGCGCCTTGGATCTCCGCTTTCTCGCCGTAGCGGTAAGGGCGCCTGGCCTCGTCCAGCTTCACCTCGAACTCCGGCCGCTTGTATTCCTCCACGCCGAAATTGGCGCTGCCGCTGAAATTGCGGCTGTACTCGTTCAGTTCCGCGGAGACGGAGTACTGGCCCAGCAGGCGGCCCTGCGGCACCGTAAAGGCGCCGGCGGCGCTGCCCAGCCCCGTAACCGGGAGTTCTTTGGAATAAACCTCCTGCCAGTTGGGGTCGCGCGCCACGACCTTAAGCCTGGCCTTGCCGTCGTAGGTCCGCCAGCCGCGCGGCTCGCGCAGCAGCGCCGTGACCTTGAACTTCACTTCCTGGCCCGGCCTGTAAACCGGCCGGTCCGTCTCGACAAAGACGTTCAGCGGCGCGGGCACGCTGAGGCCCGCCGACTCCTGGGATTGCCAGTAGGCGTAAGCACCGCCGTGGCTGAGCAGGGGGTCTATGGAGAAATACTGATTGGACGGATAAGTTACTGTCAGCGGCAGGCCGAAGACGGCCACGCCGTCCGGCCCGGTCTTCAGGGAGGTCCTTTCCCAGTTGGAGTAAGACCTGTTATAGAAAGCGTCTATGGGCGCGCCGGCCAGCGGCCGCCCGGTCAGCGCGTTCACGGCGTAAAGACGGAAGAGGTCCCCCCCGCTCTGCCTCGACGGCTCGGCCGGGTTATAGAGGAAGTCCTCCGGGTCCCCCGCCAGGCCGGAAGTCCCCAGCAGGAAAATGTCCGTGATGTTGACCGTTACCGCCTTCATCAGCGAGGAACCCTCTTCGAAGCCGGTGTCGCCGGAGGCCATGATGACGTAAAGGCCCTTTTTGAAAGCCGGCGAAACTACCTGCTGTTCTTTGTACGCGTACGGGGCGGGATAGGTTATCTTCGCCTCCCACGCCAGGGCGGCTTCCTTCCTGAGGAAACGCTTCACGGCTTCCTCGGAGAGGTTCTTAACGCGGCCCCAGCCCTGCTCGGGGTAGCTGCCTATGGAGGTCAGTTCTTCGGGCGAAGTTTTATAAGCCCTGAAATAGACCGACGGCAGGTTGCGCGCCGTCACGGTGAGGATCTTCGCCCCAGGCGGCGGCGCGAAAGAGGCGGAAAGTTCCAGGCGCGGCAGCTCTATTTCCGCGCGCATTTTGGAGCAAAGCCCGGCCGGCTTCGAGCGCGGGGCCTGCTCTTCCGCTTTTTGGCACAGTTCCACCGCGGCCTTATGATCCGGCTTTTCGGCGCTCAGCTCGGCGGCATAATGCAGCGCCCAGGCGCGGGCGAGGGCGGTCTTGAACGACGAGCCCCAGCCCTTAAGAGTGTCCAGGGCCAACTCGCGGAGTTTCGCCTGCTCGGCGGCGCTTGCCATTTCCCCGTTCTCCACCGGGATCCGCAGGCGCCGCAGTTTCCAGTATTCCCTGGCGAAATCCATGGCGGGAGAACTGAGGCCGGCGGCGTCTTCGAAGATCGCGGCGGCCTTAAGGGCGGCCGGGGCGGCCGCGCTGTAATCGGCGCTGTAGTCCGCGCGGAACATAGCGGCCGCGTCGGGCACCACGCCTTCGGCCCGGGACGAGGTCAGCAGGTAATCGGTCCAGCGCAGCACGGCGAAGTCCCAGAGCGTGGGCGTGTAGGCCAGCTCCGCGCCCTTCAGGTCCACGAAATAATCCTGGGTCTCCAGGCGGTATTTCAGCAGCTCGCGGCGCAGGTTCCATAAAGCGTCGTAGTCCGCCGCTATGCGCCGCTGCCACTGCGCGCGGGTCTGCTTGGTGACGTCGGCGGTCCCCTTCTCCTCGTCGGCGGGCCGCGAATAGCCGTACTGGGCCAGGAACTGGCGGCCGGTCTCGGCCCGCAGCAGCAAAAACCTGCCCCGCCAGAGCTGGTCCGCCGGAAGTTTCATGTCGGCAAGACGCTGGGCGGCTTCGCCGTAGCGGAAAAGCAGGCCCTCGCATTCGGCCGCCCGGTAGGCGGCTTTAAGCCCGTCGTCGCCGGGCAGCGCGGCCGCGGCCGAGTAAAGCGGCAAAGCTTCCTGGTACAGCCCTTTGGAAAAGGCCTGGTCGGCTTTGGTCAGGCCGCTTTGCGCGGCGGCAAAACACGGAAAAAGCAGGATGGCAAGGATCAGTTTCATTTCTCCCCCTAATCGGACTAGAAGTCCCCCAGCAGTATCTGTTCCAGCTCCAGCTCCACGCCGGAGCCGGCCTTTACCCTCGCGCGCACTTCGCACATCAGCGCGTAAATATCCGCGGCGGTGGCGCCGCCCGAATTTATGATGAACCCGGCGTGTTTGGCCGACACCTCGGCGCCGCCTATCCTGAAGCCCTTCAGCCCGGCGGCGTCTATAAGGCGCGAAGCGTAATCGCCGGGCGGCCGCTTGAACACGCTGCCCGCGGAAGGGAACTCCAGCGGCTGCTTGGTCTCGCGGGCCGCCAGCACGCAGGAGCGGTCCTGCAGCAGCACGGCGATATCGCCCGCTTCGAATTCGAACCCGGCCGACAGCAAAATGAGTTTTTCCAGGCCTTCCGCCCGGCGGTAACCGTGCGGGATATCCTTCTTTTCCAGCCGCAGCAGCCCCCCGGCCTGGTCCAAGGCCTCCACCCACACGAGCCGGTCGAAGGTTTCCTGCCCGAAGGCCCCGGCGTTCATGCGCACCGCCCCGCCCACGGACCCGGGAATGCCGGCCGTTTTATCCAGGCCGGCCAGGCCGAGTTCCGCCGAAAGTCTGGCCACGTCGTCCCACAGGGCGCCGGCCTCCGCCGTGATGGTCCTGCCCGAAACCTTTATCCCGGAAAGTCTGCCGGTAAGTACGGTCACGCCCGGCAGCCCTTTGTCGCTGACCAGCACGTTGGAACCCCGGCCCAGCAGCGTCAGTCGGACGCCCGCGGCCCGGCACCAGCCGGCCAGCCATAACAGGTCTTCGCGGGACCCCGGGCGCACAAGAACCTCGGCCGGGCCGCCGGCGCGGTAAGTGGTAAAACCCGAAGCCGGGGCGCCGAAAACGCAATGCTCCCCGAATTTTTCTTTCAAAGGCGAATAAGCGGCGCAATCAGGCATTGGAAGAAGCCCCCTTGAAGAGATGGCGCCGTTTATCGTTCAACCCCACCAGGTAAACCCCGGCCAGGATCAGCAGGCCCCCCGCGAAAGCGGCGGGAGAAGCTTTCTCGCCGAGGAACAGGTAGGCGCAGAGCAGCGTGGAGAACGGCTCGAGGTAAATAAAATATGAGGACTTGACCGCCCCGAGGCCTTCCACCGCGTTGTTCCAGAACAGATAGGCCAGGGCCGAGGACAGCAGGCTGAGGTAGCCGAGGCTCAGCCAGCCCCTGGAGGACAGGCGCGCGAATTCTGCCGGGCCGCCGGTCCAGAACCAGGCCGGCAGCACGGTGGCCAGCGCCACCAGCATGGTAACGGCGGTCACCTTGGCCTGCGGCCACGCGGTCAGCCACTTCTTTGTAAGTATCACGTAAAAAGCCCAGGCGGCGCAGGTGACCAGGAAGACCAGGTCCCCCCGCGTGGACGGCAGCGAGAAAGCCCCGGCGCCGGCCTTGGAGAAAACCACCAGCAGCGTGCCTGTGAAGCCCACCAGGAAAGCCGCTATCTTGAAGGGGCCTATCTTCTCGCCCAGGGCGGCCATCAGCCCGGCCACAAGTATGGGCGTGGAGGCGATCAGCCAGCCGGCGTGCGAAGCTTCCGTATATTTAAGCGCGTAGGCCTGCAGGTACTGCTGGGCGGAGATCCCCAGGACGGACAGCGCCAGCAGCTTCCACAAAAAAGAAAACCTGAAATCGGCGGCCCGCAGCCCGGACCTGGTCAGGAAGAGCAGCAGCAGCGTGCCTATCAGCGCCCTGAAGGTCACGATGGAAAGCGGGGAGATCTCGGCGACCAGGTGCTTGGTAAAAGGATAGGCCCCGCCCCAGACCACCGCGGCGAACACCACCTGGAAATAAAGCCAGTTGATCTTTTTAGTCTGTTTCGCTGTATCCATCCGGAGAGGGCCTTAAGCGCGGGTGAGCGGAGTAAATATAAAGGCGGGCAGCGGCGTTGATACCGCTGCCCGCCCGGCGAACTTATTTCTTAAGCACTTTCTTGATGCGCTTGAACGCCCAGTCGATCTCTTTTTTGGTGATGACGAGCGGCGGCGCGAAGCGGATGACATGGTCGTGCGTTTCCTTGGCCAGCAGGCCGAGGCTCATCAGTTCCTCGCAGTAAGGGCGGGCCTTGCAGTCCATCTCCACCCCTATCAGCAGGCCTTTGCCGCGCACTTCCTTGATGTGCTTGCCCTTGATCGAGCGCAGCTTCTCCATGAAGTACTCGCCCATCTCGTAAGACCGTTCCACCAGCTTCTCCTCGACGATGACCCTGAGCGCCATGCGCGACACCGCGCAGGCCAGCGGGTTGCCGCCGAAGGTGCTGCCGTGGTCGCCGGGGTTGAACACGCCCAGCACGGCTTTGGAGGCCGCCACCGCGGACATCGGCATCACGCCCCCGCCCAGGGCTTTGCCCATTACCAGCATATCGGGTTTGACGTTCTCATAATCGCAGGCGAACTTCCTGCCGCTGCGGCCGAAGCCCGTCTGGATCTCGTCGGCCACGAACAGCACGTTATTGGCCTTGCACAGCTCGCTGGCGGCCTTCAGGTAGCCCGCCGGCGGCACAATGATGCCCGCCTCACCCTGGATGGGTTCTACGATGAAAGCCACGGTATTAGGATTGATAGCGGCCTTAAGCTCTTCGATATTGCCGTAACCCACTACCTTGAAACCCGGGGTCAGGGGGCCGAAGCCGTCCTTGTACTGGGGCTCGGTGGACATGGAAACGATGCTGATGGTGCGGCCGTGGAAGTTGTTGGTGGCGCAGATGATCTCCGCCTTATCGGCCTGCACGCCTTTTACCTTGTAGCCCCATTTGCGCACGGCCTTCAGGGCGGTCTCCACGGCTTCCGCGCCGGTGTTCATGGGCAGCACCATCTCGTAGCCGGCGAACTCGCACAGTTCCTTGAAGAACGGCCCGATCTGGTCGTTGTTGAAAGCGCGGGAGGTAAGCGTAACGCGCTTGGCCTGCTCGGTCAGGGCTTTCAGGATCCTGGGGTGCCGGTGGCCGTGGTTGAGCGCGGAGTAGGCGCTGAGCATGTCCATATACCGCTTGCCTTCCGGGTCCTTTACCCAGACGCCCTTGGCCTGGGAAATAACTATCGGCAGCGGGTGATAATTGTTGGCGCCGTAATGCTCGGCGAGCTCGATGTACTTGCTGCTCTCGGTGTTTTGACTCTGGTTGGTTTCCATGATATCTCCTTTTGGATTTAAGGTTTAAAACTTAAGGCCGGCGCCCATCGAGTAGCCGGTCTGGCCGTGCAGGATGTTGTACGCCCCGTAGACGTAGAGCAGGGGCAGGGGCGACAGGCGCACGCCCACCGTGTAGCGCGGCTTGGAGATGGTGGCGTCGACGCCGTTGAGCGCGGCGGAGACGTTCTTTATCTCAAGCCTGGTGCGGTCCAGGCCCACGCCGACATAAGGCTTTATCACCGGGATGTCGAAGGAGGCCGCCGCGTCGAAGGACATGTGGCTGCCCTTGAAGTAATCGTATTTAATGACGTCGTAGTAGGCGGACACCGAAACGTCCGGGATGAACTTGGTCAGCGTGCCGCTCTTGAGCAGCGGGTAGCGCAGGCCGCCGCCGATCACGGAGAAGCCTGAATAGCTCACGCCGCGCACCATCACGTCCGCGCCTATAAAGGGCAGGGCGGCGCCCGCGTGCAGCATGGCCGCGCCGAAAGCGTCCACGCCCGCGTCGCGCAGGAGGCGGTTTTCGGGGCTGGGCTTGGCCTGCAGCGTCGCGGCCAGGCCGGCCTCGAAGCCGGGAAAGCCGATAGCGCGGCCGGAGTTGAAGTCATTGGCGCCGATCACGCCGCCCAGGTCCTTTACGAAGGGCGTCAGCAGGGCCTTTCCCTGCGCCTGGATCTGGAGCTTGAAGTCCTCGAAAGGGTCTGCTTTGGCCATAGGGGCCAGCAGCGGCAGCATACAAAGCGAAAGTATCAGTTTTTTCATGTTTTTCTCCTTAAAAAGCGGGACGTCTGCCCCTTACTCTTATTATTACAAAATAATAGTATCGCCTCAACCTCAATCTGGCGAGTTGGAGCAGTGGCAGGGGGTTGGGTTAGCAAAACCCTGCCGGAAGCCCGAGCTTGCATAGCGCGAGGGCTGAGGCGGGGAGGCGCGCGCACGGTGTGCGCGACGCCGTTTTTGCGTTCCAACCCCCTGTCACTGCGAACCAGCAAGCTTGCCGTATACATTTTGCTATTATTTACGTATGGAATTTCTGCCGATGACGCCAGAAGAGGTGAAGAAACGGGGCTGGGACGCCGTGGACGTGGTGCTGATAACCGGCGACGCCTACGTGGACCACCCCTCCTTCGCCATGGCCCTCGTCGGCCGCGTGCTGGAGGCCGAAGGCCTGCGCGTAGCCATCCTCTCCCAGCCCGGCTGGGAAAACTGCGCCGACTTCCGGAAATTCGGCCGCCCCCGCCTGTTCTTCGGCGTTTCCGCCGGCAACATGGACTCGATGATCAATAAGTACACCCACAACAGGAAGATCCGGTCCACCGACGAGTTCTCCCCCGGCGCCAAACCCGGCCTGCGCCCCGACCGGGCCACCATCATTTACTCCCAGCGCGCGCGGGAAGCCTATCCCGACGTGCCCATAGTCGCCGGGGGCATAGAAGCCACCATGCGCCGCTTCGCCCATTACGACTACTGGTCCGACAAAGTGCGCAAAAGCGTCCTGCTGGATTCCAAAGCGGACCTGCTGGTGTACGGCATGGGCGAGCGCCAGATCAGGGAAATAGCCGCCCGCCTCAAAGCCGGGGAAAAAATTCCGGCCCTGAGGGACATACGCGGCACCGCCTACCCGCTGGGCGCCAAAGAGACGGCCGCGCTGCCGCTCCCCGGAGCCCTGGAGCTCCCGTCCGCGGGAGAAGTCGCCGGGGACAGGGTGAAGTTCTCCGCGGCCACGCGCATAATTTACGAGGAATCCAACCCCTATAACGCCAAACCCCTCGTGCAGAAAAGCGAAGGCCGCGCCGTAGTCCAGAATCCCCCCGCCCTGCCGCTTACCACCGAAGAGATGGACGCCGTTTACGGCCTGCCTTTCACCAAGCGCGCCCACCCCTCTTACAAAGAGCCCATCCCGGCGCTGGAGATGATCAAGGACTCCATCGTCATCCACCGCGGCTGCTTCGGCGGCTGCTCTTTCTGCTCGCTGACCCTGCACCAGGGCCGCTTCATCCAGAGCCGCAGCCCCGCCTCCGTCGAAAGGGAGGCGGAGGAACTGCTTAAAACCCCGCGCCACCCCGGCAATATCTCGGACCTGGGCGCGCCGTCGGCCAACATGTACGAGATGCGCGGGCGCGACCTGGCCGTCTGCCAAGCCTGCCGCAAGATCTCCTGCGTGCACCCCGTCATCTGCCCCAACCTCGACACCGACCACAAGCCCCTGCTGGCGCTGATGCGCCGCATAAGGGCCATAAAGGGCCTGAAAAAAGCTTTCGTGGCCAGCGGCATCAGGATGGACCTGGCGCTGCGCTGCGGCGAGTATATTTCGGAGATCGCGCGCTTCCACACCGGGGGCCAGCTGAAAGTGGCCCCGGAGCATATCTCCCCCAAAGTGCTGTCGGTGATGAAAAAGCCGTCGGTGGAAGTGTTCAAGGAATTCGCTGATAAATTCCTGGCGGAATCCAAAAAAGCCGGCAAAGAGCAGTACCTGGTGCTTTACTTCATCTCGGCCCACCCCGGTTCCACGCTGGCCGACATGGCGGACCTGGCGGTCTTCCTGAAGGAAAGGAACATCCGCCCCCAGCAGATAAACGATTTTCTGCCCGCTCCCATGGAACTGGCCACCTCCATCTATTTCACCGGCCTGGACCCTTTTACGCTGGAACCCGTCTACGTCCCCAAAAAAGAAACGGAGCGCCGCATGCAGCGGGCGCTCCTACAGTACTACAAACCGGAAAACAAACCCCTCATCCTGAAAGCCCTGCGCGAGATCAACAGGGCCGACCTGGCCAGAAAACTCTTCCATTAGCGGACAGCCGCCGGCGCCGCGCTTTACTTCCCCGCGTGGTGCTTCTTGATGAACTCCAGCAGTTCCGCGCCGTAAAGCGACACCTTTTCCGCTCCCAGCCCGCGCACCGCGTGCAGGTCTTCCATGCTTCTCGGCAGGGAGAAAGCCACCCGCTCCAGCACGTCGTTGCCCATGATAGCCTCGGGCAGCATGTTGCGCCGCACGGCGGTTTCCTTGCGCCAGAGTTTGAGGTTCTTGAAGCGGGTCTTGATGGACTCGAAGTAGGCGCGCTTTTCCCGGGAGATCTCCCGGTGAGGCACGTTGTACTCGGGAGCCTTAAGGCCCTTCTGGATAGCTTCGCGGATCCAGCCCCCGTGGTTAGCCAGCACGTAGCCGCTCACGCCCTTGAAAATGGACAGGTTATGCAGGCCCTCCCTGGGGGCCACCGACAGGCGCAGCATCAGGTCTTCGCTGATCACTTTGAAAGGAGGAGAATTGCGTTTGATGGCGGCCACTTCCCGCGCCAGGTAAAGTTCGCGCAGCACCGCCAGCCCCCTGCCGTTGAGCTGCCGGGCGCCTTTGAGCGTAAGGAAGCCGCTCTCGTCGAAGCGCATGGGAGTGGGCTCTATCTTGCAGATCTGGGCGAACTGCCCCTTCACTTCTTCCAGGCGCCCTTTCTTCTCCAGCTCCGCGGCCATCAGGTCGCGCATTCTTTTAAGATAGACGGTGTCGCCGCTGGCGTAATCCAGCATTTCTTTGGAGAGGGGCCTGCGGCCCCAGTCGGCCTTCTGGAATTTCTTATTCAGCTCCACTTTGAAAAATTCCTTCACCATGTTGTCCAGGCCGCACTTGATGATGCCCAGGTACTTGGCGGCCACCATCACGTCGAAGATATTAACGAAAGTGCAGCCCATGGCAGCTTTGAAGACCCGGATGTCGGAATCCGCGGAATGGAAGATCTTTTCCACCGCCGGGTCGGCGAAAACCGGCAGGATGGATTTTATGTCCACGGCCAGGGTATCGACGACGGCGTTGATATGCTCGCTGGAAAGCTGCATCAGGCAGAACTTTTCTTTATAGACGTAAAGGCTGTTGGATTCGGTGTCTATGCAGAGATATTTATGTTTGGCCAGCTTGGCGGCCAGCTCGTCGAACTCTTTCTGGGTGTCGATGAAGGTATAACTCATGTAAAATATAATAACATATAGGACCGGCCTTCGGGGAGGCCGCGGCTGACGCTTGATGCCTACTATTATCTTCAATAAGCCCTACGGGGTCCTCTCGCAGTTCACGCCCGAGCACGGCCACGCCTCGCTGGCGGATTTTTCCCTGCCCAAAGGCGTCTATCCCGCTGGCCGGCTCGACCATGACAGCGAGGGACTGCTGCTGCTCACCTCGGACGGCTCCCTGCAGGCCCGCATAGCGGACCCGCGCCATAAGACGGCCAAGACTTACTGGGCCCAGGTAGAGCGCGGGATAACGGAAGCGGCCCTGGCCGCCCTGCGGGCCGGGGTGGTCCTGAACGACGGTCCCACCCGGCCCTGCGGCGCGCGGATCCTGCCCGACCCCGGCCTGCCGCCCCGGGTGCCGCCCGTGCGGTTCCGCAAGACCGTGCCCACTTCCTGGGCCGAGCTGGTGCTCAAAGAAGGCCGCAACCGCCAGGTAAGGCGCATGCTGGCCTCCGTAGGCTTCCCCGTGCTGCGCCTGCTGCGCCGCGCCATAGGGCCGCTGACCACGGAAGGGCTGGAGCCCGGCCGCTGGCGCGAACTTACGGCGTCTGAAATATCAAAACTGCGAGGTATAACATGAGCGTTCCCCCCAGGATAGGTTTCGTAGGGCTCGGCATCATGGGCCGGGCCATGGCCATGAACCTGGTAAAGGCCGGCTTCCAGGTCACCGTCTACAACCGCACCAGGCAGCGGACCATGGAGTTCGCCGACCTGGGCTGCGACGTGGCCGCCACGCCCAGGGCGCTGGCCAAGGCCGCCGACACCGTGATCATCATGGTCTCCGACACGACCGCCATGGACGCCGTGATGGAAGGGCCGGAAGGGGTCCTCTCCGCCTTCTCCGGCGGCAACACGCTCATCAACATGAGCACCCTCTCGCCGGCCTACACGGCCGCCCTGGCGAAGAAATGCTATACCGCCGGCGTCAGCTTTTTGGACTGCCCCGTCTCCGGCTCCAAACCGGCCGCCGAAAGCGGCCAGCTCGTGATACTCGCCGGCGGAGAGAAAACCGCCGTTGAAAAGAACGGCCCGGTCCTGAAGGCCATGAGCCGCGCGGTAGTGTACGCCGGGCCCGCCCCGGCCGGCACCGCCCTCAAGCTCTGCGTCAACCTGATAGTGGCGCAGCTGACCACGGCGCTGGCGGAAGCGGCCGTGCTGGCGTCCGCGCAGGGCCTCGACCCGGCGCTGATCTTCGAAACGCTGGCGGCGAACCCCGCGCTGAACTGCGGCTACTTCGGGCTTAAAAAGGAGAATATCCTCAAAATGGACTTCTCCCCCGCCTTTCCCCTCAAGCACATGCTCAAGGACGCGCGCTTCATGCTGGCCGAGGCGGCCGCCAGGAAGATAGAGCTGCCGGTTACCGCCGCCGCCGAAGCCCTGATGTCCAGGGCGGCCGCCAGCGGCTACGGCGACAAAGACCTGAGCGCCGTGCTGCTGAACCTCTCGGAACCGCTGGGCCGGAACAGGCCGGCCGCCTGAGCCCTTGCGCCCCGGGGTCCTTTTTTGTTAAAGTTAGGCTAGACTAACATTTAACAGGAAGGCCCATGCGCGAACTTTCCACCAGCCTTGAAGACTACCTCGAAGCCGTCTACGTCCTGAGCGGCGCCGGCGGCTTTACCCGCGCCGGCCTCGTCGGCGCCCGGCTTAAAGTTTCCAAGCCTTCCGTCAACGCCGCCATCAAGGCCCTGGCCGCGCGCGGCCTGCTCGAACACGAACGTTACGGCAGCGTCCGCATGTCCCCCCGCGGCCTCAAGGCCGGGGCCGAAATAGCCGGCCGCCACTCTCTGCTCAAGGACTTTTTCACTTCCATCCTTGCCATGCCCGGGCCCCAGGCCGAACGCGACGCCTGCAGGGCGGAGCACGCCCTCAGCCCGGAAGCTTTGCGGCGCGTGGAAGGCCTGGCCGTTTTCCTGAAAGCCCCGGCCCGCGCCCGCCTGCTGGCCTCGGCCCGCGGCGCGGTCCTCAAGGGGGCCCGCAAATGAAACAGTCCCCCGTCCTCACCCTGCTTTCCATGCGCGAGGGAGAAGCCGGCTACGTCCTGGAAGTAAGCGGCGGCGCGCTGCAGGCCAGGCTGAAAGCCATGGGCATCTTCTCCGGGCGCCAGGTGATCAAGCGCTCTCCCGAAAAGTCCGGCGGCCCGGTACTGCTGGAGGTACTGGGCACCAGGCTGGCCATCGGGCGCGGCATGGCCTCCGCCGTCACCGTAAAAGTGCGCGCCAGGAAGATCCTGCTGGCCGGCAATCCCAACGTGGGCAAAAGCGTGGTCTTCTCCCGCCTGACCGGCCTGGAAGTGATCTCCTCTAATTACCCCGGCACCACCGTCGGCTACACCTCCGGCTGGACCATTCTCGCCGGCGAAAGGTTCTCGATAGTGGACGTGCCCGGCGCCTACAGCCACGAGGCCACCAACAAAGCGGAGGAAGTGGCCGGCCGCATCCTGGGAGAAGAAGGCACCGCCCTGATCCTGAACGTCGTGGACGCCACCAACCTGGAGCGCAATCTTTTTTACACGCTGGAGCTGGCCGCCCTCGGCCTGCCCCTGGTGATCCTGCTCAACAAGTGGGACATAGCCAGCAGGCGCGGCGTGGACATAGACGCGCCGGAACTGGAGCGGCGGCTGGGCGTAAAAGTCATCCCCTTTGTGGCCACTACCGGCGTAGGCCTGGCCGGGCTGAAGACCGCCGTGGAGGATTTCAACGCCGGGCGCCTGCCCGCGCCGGCCCCGGTGCCCGGCAGTCCCGACGACAAGTGGAAGCTGATAGGGCGCATCTCGGCCGAGTGTCAGAAGATAACGCACAAGCATCCCACCCTGCTGGAAAAAATAGAGGACATAACCTCGCGCCCGTCCACCGGCCTGCCTTTCGCGGCCGCGGTGATGGCCGCGGTCTTCCTGGCCATCCGCGCCGTGGGCGAGGGGCTGATAAACCACGTCCTGGACCCGCTGTTCCGCCTGGCCTGGATGCCGCTGGCGACTTCCGCCCTTTCGGGCCTGGCCGACGGCGGTTTTCTCAAGACCCTGCTCCTGGGCGTCACCCCGGCGCCCATGGAATCCTTCGCCCTGCTTACCACCGGCCTGTACATCCCGTTCGTGACGGTGCTGCCTTATATCATTTCCTTTTACGCCGCGCTGGGCCTGCTGGAAGATATCGGCTACCTGCCGCGCCTGGCCATCATGCTGGACAGCTCCATGCACCGCCTGGGCCTGCACGGCTACGGCACCATCCCGCTGATGCTGGGCCTGGGCTGCAAGGTGCCGGCCATCCTGGCCGCGCGAGTGCTGGAGACCAGGCGCGAGCGCGTGATCGCCACGGCCCTGACGCTGGGGCTCGCGCCGTGCATGCCGCAGACCGCCATGATCTTCAGCCTGCTCTCCCCTTATCCCCTGAAGTACACCGTTGCCGTCTTCGCCGCCGTAGCTGCGGCCGGCATCGCCAGTTCGCTGGCGCTCAGCCGCCTGCTCAAGGGCGAGACGCCGGAACTTTTCCTGGAAGTCCCCCCCTACCAGACGCCCTGCGGGCCCATGCTGGCCAAAAAACTGTATTTCCGCGTCAAGGATTTCCTGACCGAGGCCGTACCCATGATAGTGCTGGGCGTGCTGATCATCAGCCTGATGGACCTGGGCGGAGTGCTGCAGGCCCTCTCGGGGTTCTTCAAGCCCGCCGTCACCGGCCTGCTGGGCCTGCCGGCCGACACCGTCTCGGTCATGACGCTGGGCTTCCTGCGCAAGGACGTCTCCATCGCCATGCTGACGCCTTTCCAGCTGGCGCCGGGCTCCCTAGTGGTGGCCAGCGTTTTCCTCAGCCTGTACCTGCCCTGCCTGGGCGGCTTCATGGTGACCGTGCGCGAGCTGGGCGCCGGGGACGCGTCGAAAGTTTTCGCCATGAACTTCGCCGCGGCTTTGCTCTTCGCCTCGGCTTTGAATCTGCTCGTAAGATTCCTATAATTTAACCAAGGACGAACAACTATGGGATTTTTCAAAGATATGAAGTCCGGCCTCTCCCGCAACGTGACCTTCCTGGGCGTCGTCAGCGGCCTCACCGATATTTCCAGCGAGATGCTCTACCCGATCGTGCCCGTCTTCCTTACGTCGGTGCTGGGCGCGCCGATGCAGGTTGTGGGCCTCATAGAAGGCCTGGCCGAGGCCACGGCCAGCTTCGTCAAGATACTGGGCGGCCGCCTTTCCGACAAGACCGGCCGCCGCAAGCCTTTCGTGGTCCTGGGCTACTCCCTTTCCGCGATCTCCAAGCCGGTGCTGGCGCTGGCGGCCACCTGGCATTTCGTGCTGTTCTCCCGGTTCATAGACCGCGTGGGCAAGGGCCTGCGCACTTCGGCCCGGGACGCCCTCATCGCCGGCTCCGTCGACAAAGCGCACTGGGGCAAAGCCTTCGGCTTTCACCGGGCGATGGATACGCTGGGCGCGGCGCTGGGCCCCCTGGCGGCCCTGGCCCTGATCCATTACATGCCGGCCGGCAAGCCCGATTACCGCTTTATTTTCATGGCGGCGTTCATCCCCGCGCTGCTCGGCGTGGGCGTGCTGCTTTATTTCGTAAAAGAAGCCGCCGCGGCGCCGAAGTCCCCGGGTGCCGCCGCCGCCGTCACTCCTATGAGCGCGGACTTCAAGACTTTTACCGTCCTGTACGCCTTGTTCGCCATCGGCAATTCCAGCGACGTGTTCTTAATAATGAAGGCCAAGACCATGGGCTTCAGCCTTACCCACGTGATCCTGGCCTATACCGGCTACAACCTGGTGTACGCGCTGCTGGCCAGCCCCGCCGGCTGGCTGTCCGACAAACTGGGCAAAATAAAGACCATGGCCTTCGGCTTCCTGGTCTTCGCCGCCGTTTACCTGGGCTTCGCCGCGGCCGACCGGCCGTGGATGATCTGGGCGCTGTTCGCCCTGTACGGGTTCTACGGCGCTTTTAACGAGGGCATAGCCAAAGCCGTGGTCTCGCATCTGAGCGCCGGCGACAACCGGGCCTCGGCCATGGGCTATTTCCAGGGCGCGCTGGGCTTCCTCACTTTCGGCGCCAGCGTTCTCGCCGGGTTCCTGTGGGACAAGGTTTCCCCGGCCGCGCCGTTCGTCGTCGGCGCCTCCTGCGCTTTAATTTCCATGTCGGCCCTGTTCATCTGGACCCGCAAAAAAGGATTCGCTTTCTAAAGCCCTATGTCAAAACTGCTTAAAGAGGTTCTCAAACACGAAGTTTACCCCGCCATGGGCTGCACCGAGCCGGTGGCCGTGGCTTTCGCCGCCGCTACCGCCGCGAAACTTTTAAAAGGCCGCACCACGGCCCTGAAAGTCAGGACCGACCCGGGCACTTACAAGAACGGCCTGGCCGTGGCCATCCCCAACACCAAGGGCAAGAAAGGCAACCTGCTGGCCGCGGCCATAGGCGCGGTGGCACGCAAGCCGGAACTGGGCGCGGAACTGTTCAAAGGCCTGCCTGCCGCGCGCCTTAAGGAAGCCTCGGCTCTCGTCGGCTCCGGCCGCGCCGCTATCTCCGTGGATTATACCCGGCGCGGCATCTATATCTCGGCCGAGGTCAGCGCCGGGGCCGAAAAAGCGCTGTGCGTGCTGGAAGGCAGCCACAAGCAGGTAAGCCTGCTGCGCCATAACGGCAGGACTATAATAAAAGCGTCCGGCTCCGGAAAGAAAACCCGCCTGCCCTACAAGGAAACCCTGCGCAAAGCCACGTTCAAAGACCTTTTCCGCGAAGTGGAACACGTCTGCGCCGAAGACCTGGCCTATATTAAAAAAGGCGTGGTGATGAACCTGGCCGCCGCGCGCGAAGGCCTTAAACTTAAAAAGGTCGGCTTCTATATGGAGGACCTGATAAAAAAAGGCTACCTCAAGCGCGACATCCTGTCCGGCGCCAAGCTGCAGTCGGCGGCCGCCACCGACGCGCGCATGGCCGGCTCCCCTATCCCGGTGATGTCCAGCGGCGAGTCCGGCAACCAGGGCGTAGTGGCCGTGCTGGTGCCCTGGCTGGTGGGCAAGGCCTTCCGCGTGCCCGAGAAGCGGATCCTGCGCAGCATCGCCCTTTCCCACCTGGTAAACTCCTACATCAAGGTTTTCACCGGCGAACTCGCGCCCATCTGCGGCTGCGCGGTGGCCGCCGGCGTCGGAGCTTCGGTGGCGGTGGTCTGGCAGCGCGCCGGGGCGAATTCAAAAAAAGCGGCGCTGGCCGTCAATACCGTCATCAGCGACATAGGCGGCATGCTTTGCGACGGGGCCAAGAGCGGCTGCGCGCTCAAGGTGGCCTCTTCGGCCGACTCCGCCATCCGCGCCGCCTGGATGGCCTCCAACGGCGAGGGCATTACCGAGGCCGAAGGCTTTATCGGCGCCACCGCCGAAGAGACTATAAAGAACATAGCCCGCATCTCCAGCCTGGGCATGGACAAAGTAGACCGCATAATCCTGGACATCATGTCCTCCAAAAAACAGTGATCATCCCCGGCAGTTTCGCCGTAGCGCTCAAAGACCCGGCGGCTTCGCCGCTGGGCCCGGCCGCTTTCCTGTCCGGCCTGGGCGGTCACGACCAGGACTCCGCCCTGCGGCTGCTGCGCGCTCAGCCCGGCTTCTTCGGCCGCCGCCTGCCCCTGGAGGCGGCCCGCAAGCTGGCGGCGGCGGCCGCGGCCGCCGGGTTTGAAACCGTCCTGGTGTCAGAGCTCGACGTGAAACCCTTGCCGGCCGCCTTAAGCGCGGTTAAAGTGGAGCCTAAAGCCGGGGGCTTCGCCGTACAGGCCTCGGGCGCGGTAAAGTTCATGCCGTTCGAGGCCGTCTCATTCTTTACCGCGGCCGCTTACGAGGCGCCGGTACAGCCGCCCTCCCTCGCCGCCCTGAAAACCGGGCTTTTTCAAAAGCTGAGCCGGCTGGCCGGGGTCCCGGGTCCCGTCCCGGCCGCCGCCTCCGGCTACAGGGAAACTTTTTTTCGCGCCGATATCATAGCCGAGGACGGCGCCCTGCGCTTTCTGCTGGAGCCGGAAAACCTGGACTTTTCCCCCCTGGGCGCCGCGCGCTCCCATTCCAGCCTGGCTAATTTCCGAGCGCTGCTGGGCAGGATCTCGGGGCCCTGCTTCAACGCCGTAAAAAACCCCTTCCTGGCCGCCTTCCTCGAAAGCAGGCCGCTCGCCGCGCTCAAGTTCGCCGGGCCCGACGCCTGCGACACGGACCTCTCGCGCCTGCTCCTGGTCGCCAGGCGGCCGGGCTGACCGGCCAGCCGGTGCCGTTTTACTATCACGCGCGTTTTATATAGAATTCTGTCAGCGGCCGGACGGCTCCGGCCCCGCAACGATGAACCTCAATAACGGCGAAACCACCTGTAAAACTTTTTCCGGCGCCAACGGGGAAAAAGAGCATTTCCTCTTTATAAAAGCTCCCGGGTCCGGCGCCTTTGAAGACCAGCTCAAAGCGGTGGAAGAGCGTTATGCCGCGGCCCAAAGCTCCCTCGGCCTGCCGCCCGGCTCCGCCGTGTTCCGCCGCGTCTTTCTCAGCGACGTGCTGAACCAGGAAGCCCTGGTCCGCCAAAGCGCCCTGGCCGACCCGGCCGACCCGGTGGCCCTCTCCATAGTGCAGCAGCCTCCCCTGCCCGGCGGCAGGATCGCTTTACTGGCCTACCACGTGCAGGGGCGCGCCCCGCTGAGCAAGCGGCGCCTGTCGCCCAACCATGTGTTAATTGAAAAGAACGGGCTGGGCCACCTTTGGAGCGCCGGGCTCTGCGCCGGCGGCGGCGCGGCCTCCGCTGAGGCCCAGACCCGGGCGGTCTTCGCCGGGCTGACAGGCGCGCTGGAAAGCCAGGGCGGCTCGCTGGAGAAGCACTGCGTCAGGACGTGGATCTACCTGAAGAACGTGGACGTGTTCTACCAGGGGATGGTGGACGCCCGCCGGGAGCTGTTCGCCCGGCAGGGGCTGACCGCCGACACGCATTATATCGCCAGCACCGGCATAGAAGGGGCCTGCGGCGGCCGGCTGGACCTGGTAGGGCTGGACGCCTACTCCGTTCTCGGGCTCGACCCGCGCCAGGTCTCGTACCTGAACGCGTTCGACCGGCTCTGCCCGACCAAGGATTACAACGTCACTTTCGAGCGGGGCACGCGCGTCGCCTACGCCGACCGCGCGCACCATTTTATTTCCGGCACGGCCAGCATCGACGCCGGCGGCGGCATCCTGCATCCGGGCGACGCGCTGCGCCAGCTGGAGCGCGCCCTCGAGAATATCGAAGCTCTTTTGAAGTCGGGCAAGGCAGGCATGGCCGACCTGGCGCACCTGATTGTCTACCTGCGCGACCCGGCCGACCTGCCGCGCGTCGGGGCTTATTTGGCGAACAATTTCCGGGACCTGCCGCTGGCGGCGGTGCGCGGCGCCGTCTGCCGGCCGGGCTGGCTGGTGGAAGTCGAAGGCCTGGCCGTTACCCCCAACGACGAGCCGGCCCTCCCCTCATTCTGAGCGGGAGAGCCTTTCGAATTAATATTTTAAACCTTGCGTTCAGCGCAGGCGCGGGATTATTTCTTCCAGCTGGCCCGGCTTGATGTTGAAGAACTCGGGCAGGTTGGCGGCCAGCCCGCCTTCGTCCCTCATCTGCGTCAGCACTATCGGCGGGGAATCCGCGCCGGCGGCGTCTATGTGCGTAAGCACTATATCCGTCTGCTGCCCGTAGGACTTGGACGCGAAGGCCAGCCAGCGCCCGTTGGGCGACCAGCTGTGCCAGGAATCCGCGCGGGGCCCGTTGCTGCGCAGCTTGCGCGCCGTTCCGCCCGCGGCGGGCACGATGTAAAGGTCGCTGTCCTCGCGGACCAGCGTGGCGCCGTTGGCGCTCTGCGCGTAAACCAGCCACTTGCCGTCCGGCGAGGCCCGCGGGAAATAGTTGCTCCGGCCGTTGGCCGAAGCCCCCGCTATCTTTTCCGGCCGGCCGCCTTTGCCGCCGGCGAACGGGATCCGGTAAACGTCGTAGCGGATGGGGTAGAGCTTGTCGAAGTCCCGCCAGCCCAGGCGGCGCTTGTCGTCCTTCTTTACCCCGGCCAGTTTGTCGCGGCCGAGCTGGTCCAGCTGCGGCGTGATGGGGCTGCCGAAGTAATAAATATACTTCCCGTCCGGGCTCCAGGAACTCGCGTAATGGACGAAACTCTCGTCGTCGCCGCCGGGCAGGGCGCGGATCGTCGGGTCGTCGAAGGTGCGGTACAGGATGATCCCCCGCATGGGCAGGGCGTACTGGATGATATCTTTGGCTTTAGGGGCCACCATGCTCAGCGCCCGGCCGGCGGTCACCACCACTTTGCCGTCCGGGGAGATCGCCGAGGCGTTAGCCTGGTAGGGATGCACGTTGTTGCCGCGCTTGTAGTCGTTCCAGTCCATCACGTGCCTGGGCAGGAAATTCACGGTCTTGCCCTTCTCGCGGAACAGCAGGTAGCTGGACATGTCCTCTTCGCTGGAGTTGTAGTCGAAGCCGAAGGTCTTCCCGTCGGCCGAAGCGGCGTGGCAGTTAAAGCAGGTGGTCTGGTTGCGCATCACTACGATAGGCGGGGCGTAGGAAGAGACCCAGCCGAGTTTCCACTTCACCTTCACGTAGTCCTTCTCCAGCGGGAACTCCGGCCCGCCGGGCACTGCGCGGAAAAAGATAGGCGCGCCTACGGGGTCCCTGGAAGTGGTGAACGTGACGCTGGCCGCGCTGCCGGGTTTCCCATCCGGGGCCGCGGCCACCTCGAAAACGGCGGGGTTCTCCAGCGAGCGGGCCCGGATGTCGTCCCAGACGGCGGCGGACGGGGTCCAGCGCGGCTTTCCGGAGGAGTCGCCAACGGTATAGCCGCTATTCTTGAAAGAAACGCGGATGGTCCACGCGCCGCCGGGCGGCACCGGGCCCTCCCAGCGGAACTCGGGGGAGCGGATATCTTTAGGAAAGATAGTCTGGTCGAACGGGTAGAGCACCTTCATGGCCGAAGCGTTGGAAGCCGGGCGGCGCAGCACCTTCAGCACCGCGTCCACCCCTTTGGCGAAAAAACCTTTTAAAGAAGAGCCGGAAGCGTCCTGCGAACTGGCGGCTGACGCCGTCCTTACCTCCGCGGCGGGAGGCTGGGCGCAGGCCGGAAAGCAGGCCGCCGCCAGGAGAGCCGAGGAGAGAAACAGGGTTTTTGAGCTCATTTTTAAATTATAACAAATCCGTTATTGCCGTCCGCCGGTCCGCCCGGTCTCTCCGCCCCTTTCGCTTTGCTATAATTATCTGCATGGAAAAGCACCACGCTTCTCATAAGAAATTTTTCGCGCTGCACGCGCATTTTTACCAGCCCCCCCGCGAAAACCCCTGGACCGGAAAAATAGACCCGCAGCCCTCCGCCTGGCCTTTCCACGACTGGAACTCGCGCATAGCGCGGGAATGCTACCTGCCCAACGCCTGCGCCCGCGTAAACGACTCCTCCGGCCGCGTGCTGGAGCTGGCCAACAACTACCTCCACCTGAATTTTAACTTCGGCCCCACGCTGTTCTCGTGGCTGGAAAAGAACTATCCCTTCTACTACGCCAGGATAGTGAAGGCCGCCCGGGATTCCAGGGAGAAGACCGGCCACTCCAACGCCATAGCCCAGGCGTACAACCACCTCATCATGCCCCTGGCTTCCTTCCAGGACCAGCTCACCCAGGCCCTCTGGGGCATAAAGGATTTCGAACACCGCTTCGGCTTCAAGCCCGAGGCCATGTGGCTGCCCGAGACCGCCGCTTCCGACGATACGCTCCGGCTGCTGGTGGACCTCGGCATGAAGTACGTCATCCTTTCCCCCTACCAGGCCGAAAAGGTCAGGCCCCACAACTCTCACGCCTGGGAGGACGTTTCCTCCGGCAATTTCGACACCACCAGGCCTTACTCCTGGCACGACACCCTGCCTGACGGCACCCGCGCGAAGAACCGCAGCCTCGCCGTCTTTTTCTACGACGGGCCCCTGTCGAAGGCCGCGGCTTTCGAGGGCCTTACCAAGGACTCGGCGGCCTTCGCCGACCGCGTGGACGCCTGTTACCGGCACGGCCACCACGGCCGCCAGCTGGTCAGCATGGCCGTGGACGGCGAAACCTTCGGCCACCACCACAAGTTCGGCGACATGACGCTGGCCCACGCTTTTCTTCACGAGCTTAAAAAGCGCGGCATAGAAACGGTGAATTTCGGCCAGTACCTGGAAGCCAACCCCCCGGCGGACGAAGTCGGGATAAAACCCGGCCCCGACGGCGAGGGCACCGCCTGGAGCTGCGCGCACGGCGTGCGCCGGTGGAAGGGCGGCTGCGACTGCGGCCGCGAGGACGATTTCAGCATGAACTGGCGCCTTCCGTTCAGGGCGGCGCTCAACAGCCTGCGCGACGCCGCCGCCGACGTCTACGCCTCCGAAGGCGCCAAGTTCTTCCGCGCCCCCTGGGAAGCCCGCAACGACTACGCCTCCCTGCTGCTCGACCGCACTCCGGCGGCCGCCGAAGCTTTTTTCGCCAGGCACGCGTCCCACCCGCTGGGCCGCGCGGAAACCCACCGGGCCCTGGAGCTGCTGGAACTGCAGAAGCACGCCATGTTCATGTTCACCAGCTGCGGCTGGTTCTTCTCGGACGTCTCGCGCATAGAGGCGGTCCAGAACCTGCGCTACGCCGCCCAGGCCGCCGAGACCATGCGCGACCTCGGCTTCGAGAACGCGGACCGGGCCTTCCTCTCCCTCCTGGAAATGACCCGCTCCAACTACCCGGAGGCGGAGAACGCCCTTAAACTTTACGGCAGGATCCTTTCGGAGAACCAGCTGGCCAGGCAGAAAGCGGCCGCCCTGATCATAGCGGAGGCGCTGCTGTCGGGAGACGAAGGCGGCGAAGACGGCGCGGTGCGCCAGGAAGAGCGCCTGAACCGCGACGGGGTACTCTGCCTGCGCGGCACGGTGCTGGCCCCCGGCCCTTACGGGCCCTCCCCCCTGGCGTTCTGCTACCTGCGCCGGGACGAAGAGTTCCCGCTGATGTTCTTTTCGGGCGGCGCCGGCGCCGCCCGTTTCAAGGAGATCTTCGCGCTGGGCTCGCCCGCGGACATACAGACCGCCCTGCAAACCGAGCCGGGAGCGGAACGGGTGACCTTCGAAGATTTCTCCTGGGAAGAGCGCACGCTCTACGCGTGGCTGCTGGCCGACGCGGCCAGGCACGGCCACGCCGCCGCCATCCTGAAGATCCTGGAAGATTACCTGTACCTGCTGGCAAGGCTGCCGGGCAGGGCGCTGGCTTCCTGGGCGCCGCTGCGCGCCCAGGCCTCCGGCTACGCCCGGCAGGCCGCCGAACTGGCCTTCTCGGCCGCCCGCGCCGGCGGCGGCCCAAATATAGAGAAACTCGCCGCCCTGGCCGCGCGCCTGAAAGCGGCGGGCCTGGAGGCGGGCTTCGACCCCTCTCCCGAAGTTTCGGCGGCCCTGGCCATGAAGACGGGCGGCGCCGCGCTGGCCGCCCCTACGCCGGAGAATCTCAGGGTCCTCCTGAACCTCCTGAAAGCGGCCCGCGACCTGGGCGCCCATGACCTGAATTTCCACCTGCAGAACTACCTGATGGACCTGTTCGCCGCCGCAGCCGCCAGGCCGCTGCGCGGGGAAGCCGCCGCCCGCCTGAAGGACCTGTATTCCCTCTCGGGCATCATCATAGAAAGGTTCAACGGCAGGCTGGAAGAAATGCAGAGCGAAGTGACCAGCGGCAAGTAACCTTTGCCCCCTGGCGATAAAAAAACCGCGGCCTTTCCGGGCCGCGGTTTTTTTACGCCTGAGCGGTTCAGCTCCCGGCCGCTTTTTCCATCTCCTGCGTGGAGAACGCCCTGTAGTCCACTTCGGGGAAGATGTTGTCGCGCCACTCGATGTCCTTGAGGAAATTCTCCTCGAGGCGGTTGCCCATGATCTGCTCGTAGAGGCCGTTGAAGCGGTGCGTGTGCGCGATGAAGCGCTTGGTCGAATAGGTCTTGGCCGTGCCCACCGTCATCAGGAAGGCCCAGTCGGACGACATGCCCAGCACCACCTCGCGCGCGCACTGGTTCAGCGCGCGTTTAAGGAGGCCGTCGGCGTTCGGGAACTTGTTGGCCATCTCCACCATGCGCTCCGCCTGCTTGTGCAGGTGGCGGTACATCCAGTCGTTGGTGCCGTTGAGCCACACTTCGTTATAGCCTTTGTCGCCCCAGGTGGACATGGACGGCTGCACCACCTGGTTGTCCGGGTGGATGGCGAGGTACTCGCTGGGCGTCACCATCTTTATGCTTTTCTGGTCGTGGCAGATCTTTTTGAAAAGGAATTCCAGGAAATCGGTGCCTTCGTACCACCAGTGGCCGTACAGTTCGGCGTCGTACATGGAGACCACCACGGGCTTCCGGCCCAGGAAGCCGTTGAGGTGCTCTATCTGGCGCTCCCGGTTGAACATGAAGTTCCCGGCGTGGCTGGCGGCCATCTCCCTGGCCTCCGCGGGGTTGTACGGGGCTTTCTCGTTCAACTGCACCTTGCCGGTGATCTTGCAGTACTTCATGCCGATGTTGCGGCGCACCCCGTCGTGGTGCAGGTAAGGCTTCACGTAATCGTATTCCAGGTCGTAGCCCAGGTCGCGGTAGAACTCGCGGTAGCGGGAATCGCCCGGGTAGCCGGTCTCGGCGCTCCACACCTGCTGGGCGCTTTCCATGTCGCGGCCGAAAGCGGCCACGCCGGAGGGGCAGTACACCGGGGCGTACACGCCGTAGCGGGGCCGCGGGCTGCCGTAAATTATGCCGTGGGTCTCCAGGAAGAAAAAGCGGATGCCCTGCGCCTTCAGGAAAACGTCGTCGCCGGGGTTATAGGCGCATTCGGCCAGCCAGATGCCGCGCGGCCCGCGCCCGAAATGCCTGCGGTAGTCGTCGGCGGCCAGCTTGATCTGGGCGTGCACCGCTTCCTTGCGCACCGTCAGCGGCAGAAAGCCGTGCGTGGCGCCGCAGGTAATGATCTCCAGCTTGCCCATGTCCTGGAACTTCTTGAAGCCCGCCAGGATATTGCCGTGGTAATAGTCCTCGTAAAGTTCCCGGATGCGGCGGAACTTGGTCTCGTACATCTTGGCCACGTCGTAGAACTGGGTGTTGCGGTTGCGCACTACTTCCTTCTCCGCCAGCTCCAGCCGCAGGTTGTAGTAGCGGCGGAAGCGCTGGCGCAGCAGGTCGTCCGCCATCATGTTGCACAGCGGCGGGGTAATGGACATGGTGACGCGGAAATCCGTGCCTTCCGCCGTCAGCCGTTCGTAAACGTCCAGCAGCGGGATGTAGGTTTCGCACATCGCCTCGAAGAACCAGTCCTCCTCCAGGAAGTCTTCATACTCCGGGTGGCGTATGAACGGGAGGTGGGCGTGCAGAACTAGAGCGAGGTAGCCTTTTTCTTTATTTGCCATCGGTGGTTGTAGCCCTGGTGACTTTTATCGTGATCTCCCTGGAATCGGTCTCGTCCTTGGAGAGGGCCTTTACCGGCAGGTCCACCAGGCCGTCGGGCAGGGCGAAGCGCATGGAGAAGGTGCCGTCCGGGTTCAGGTTCACCTTGCGGCCGGAAACGGTCACGAAGGCGTCGGGCTCGGTAGCCCCGTAAAGGATGAGTTCGCAGTCGGCCACCAGCCAGAATTTCTTGGCCAGTTCAGGCTTGTTCAGCGCCTGCGAGGACATGGAGCTGACGCCCCACGAGGAGGCGCGGGAGAACACGGCGCGCAGCATCTCCCAGCGCTGCGCCAGGGACTTGGCCACTTCGCCGGAGCCTTTGCCTATGTATTCCACGCCCGAAAGCTGCAGCAGCCTGTCGAAGTCGCCCGAGACCGCCATCCACTTCTCATCGGTCACGTCGGAAACGCGGCCTCCCGGCAGATTCACCGTATTGGTTTTCACCAGCCCGATGAAGGAGCCGTCGGGCATGATCAGGCCCACCTCGCAGCAGTAAGCGCGGCCGCTTTCCTGCACGTTGACGTACCAGCTCTTGGCTTCCAGCATGACCGGGATGTCGAAATACTTGGCGGCTTCCCCGCCTGTAACGTCATAGACCCTTATGACCTGGCGCCCTTTCTGAAAGACGTCCTCGCCATGGGACCGGCAAATGTTCTTTTTGGAATTTTCGGTTATTTCCCAGTAGATGAACATCCAGTTGGGATCGCGCGGCAGGAGGGCCGCCTCGGTGGTGCCGTAACCTTCAGGCAGCGCCTTGTGCTCCGGCTCCGGAGCGGTATTGTCTTTTTTTATCTGCCCTGACGAAGTCATCGTTTCTCCCTTTGAGACCTGTAATGGTTTTAACGGAGACCGGGGACGCGTGGTTCGTTATAGAATAACGCTAGGCGATCCCCCCTCTCACCCTACTCACATGTTAGCAAATTTTTAAATAGCTGAAAATGGCAAAAAGCCATTGAAAAACAAGCGCTTTTCAGGCCGCAGGGGCGTCAGGGGGCGGGTACGGCCGCGGTCGCGGCCTCGAAGGGCTCGGGCTGGAAGAAATCTCCCGCCGGGACGGCGGCGCCGGCATAGAACCAGTCATACTTGTCCTGGTAGGCTTTAACGGCGCCCGGGTCGCTGACGAAAACCATATTCTCGAAGGAATTAGCGCTGGCGTTGGTGGTCCAGTTGAACGAACCGGTCTCCAGCAGGCGGCCGTCCAGGATGGCGAATTTATTATGCAGCGCGCCCGTGCCGGTGGCGCCCCGCCCTACGCGGAAGTCCACCCCGCCGTCGAAAACATATTTGGCCGCGAAGGAATCCTTCGCCATGGCCTCGTCCATCAGGAACCGCACTTTTACGCCGCGCCGCCGCGCGCGCACCAGGGCCTCGCTGAGCGCCTTGGAGGAAAAAGTGAAGGTTACCGCGTCCACCGTGCTCCGGGCCGCGTCTATGATAGCCGCCAGGCGGTTCTCGGTGTCGGAGCCCGGCGAAAAAAGATAGGCCGGCACCGGCAGGCCGTTGAGTTCCTGGGCCGGGGCCGGGTCCTGCGGCGGCACGCCGTAATAGCCCTCGGGCAGTTCGGCGGGGCAGGGCCCCTGGGCCGCGGGCCGCGCCTTGCTCCACATCCATTCGAAATAGTTCACGTAGCCCCGCACGTAGACGGGATGGCGCGCCACCAGCAGGTTCTCGAAGTTGAAGAAGGTGGCCCCGAAGGTCCAGTTATAGGAGCCCAGCGTCGCCACCGCGCCGTCGTAGACGCCGATCTTGTTGTGGTTCACCCCGTAGGAACGGGTGCCGCGCAGGGTGCGCACTTCCACCCCCCCGGCGGCCAGCAGCCGCTTTATCTCCTTGTCGGCCTTCGGGAAAACATGCGCCTCGTTCAGAAGCACGCGCACCCGCACGCCCCTGCCCGCGGCCCGCAGCAGCGCGGCCGGCGCGTCTTTCATGGTAATGCTGTACATCGCTATATCCGCGCTTGAAAGCGCGGCGTCTATCAGTTTTACCGTAAGGTCGTTCAGGCCGGAAAAAGCGTAGTCCGGCACCTGGGTGAAATCGCCGCGCAGATAAACCGGCGCCGGAACGCGGGGCACGGGCAGGACCGCTTCTTCCGGAGAAACGGCCACGGAAAAATTATGAAGGAGAACGGAGGAAGAAACGGAGCTTAGCTCCTCGAACCCGGGGCCGGCTGAAAAAAGCTCGACCGGCAGGGCCAGGCAGGCGCAGAAGAAGAGCGTGAAGTAAACTTTCGCCATATATTTATTTAACTATATATATTCCTTGATCCTCCATGGGCTATAAGGCCCAAAACAGGCTGGGCCTTAAGGCCCAGTCCCGGCGTAGGCCCTTCGCTGCCAAAGGACCTATGCGCCAAGGGGTCCTTTGACGCTGGTCAAGCGGCGGCGCTTACACTACAATATGACATGGATACCAAGCACCGCGCCGCGCACGGAGACAACATGAAAAAGATTCTCGCCAGCTTAGCCCTGGTGTTCTTTTCGGTTTCAGCCGCGAAAGCCCAGCTCAACGCCTACTTCGTCAACGTCGGGCAGGGCGACGCCACCTACATAGAGCTCCCCAACGGCTCCAACGTGCTTATCGACGGCGGACCGTCCGGCCTGCCGATCTACGAATTCCTCAAAGGCAAGGGCGTCACCAGGATAGACCACGTGGTGCTCACCCACCCGCACAACGACCACTACCGCGGGCTCAAGAAGGTATTCGCCGCTTTCGACGTTAAGAATTTTTACGATACCAAAGCCGAGAACAAGGACGCGGTAGGCGACAACAACCTGCGCGACCTGGCCAACGCCGAACCTTCCTGCCGCACCCATTTCCCCGAAGTCGGCGCCAACCTGGACTGGGACAAGCATGTGACCATAAAGGTGCTTAATTCCTGCACTGAGCCCGTGATCAGCCGGGACAACGACGTTATAAACAACTGCTCGATGGTCCTGCGCTTCTACTACAACGGCCACGCCATCCTGAACATGGGCGACGCCGAAGCCTCGGTAGAGAACGCCATGGCCAAGATCTTCAAGTCGGGGCTCAACTCCACTTACCTTAAGATCGGCCACCACGGCTCGCGCTACTCTTCCACCGACAAATTCCTCGCCCGCGTGCAGCCCCGCGTGGCCATCATCTCCGTGGGCCAGGATAACACCTACGGCCACCCCCACAAAGAATCCCTGGACCGCATCCGCGCCACCGGCGCCCAGATCTTCTTCACCCTCACCGGCACCCAGTCGCTTACCATCCCCGCCCCCAAGCGCGGCGTGGAACTGCTGGTCAACGGCCAGCCCGACTTCGGCAGCATAACCATGACGGACGCGCCCAAATTCAACATGGAAGAGCGCCCCTTCGAAAGCGCCGACTCGGCCGCCCTCGAACAGCTCAAAGAAGCCGCCGCGGTAAAATAAGGATTAGTTTTAGCGTTGAGAACGCGCCCCGCAAGGGCGCGTTCTTATTTGGGCAACAGAGGGGAATTTTCGGGCAGGCCGTACACGGCGGCCAGGCGGGCCGGCAGGAGCATCTCGGAAACGGGACCGAAGGAATACGCCCCCTCCCGCCCCAGCAGCAAAGCCTTGTTGCAGCCCAGCCGCGCCAGGGCCGGCTCGTGCAGCACCGCGGCCACGGCCAGTTTGCGCGCCGCCAGGGCGGCAAGCAGCCCCATCACGGCGGCCTTGTACTTCAGGTCCAGGTGGGAAGTCGGCTCGTCCAGCAGCAGCAGCTTAGCCTCCTGCGCCAGCGCCTGGGCGATAAAGACCAGCTGGCGCTCCCCGGTGGAAAGCGAATTTACCGAGCGGCCCGCCAGGTGCGCTATGCCGGTCTCCGCCAGCGCCCTGTCCGCCGCCTCTTCGTCAGCCGCCGAATAGCCGCGCCAGAAACCGGAGCGGGCCGTACGGCCCATCAGCACCAGCTCCCTGGCGGAAAAATCATAAGGCGTGGTAGTTTCGCTGGGCACGTAGGCCACCAGCCGGGCCAGGCGCCGGGCGTCAATGGAGCCGATGTCACCGCCGCCCAGGCAGACCGAACCCGCGCCGCCCTTTATAAAACCGGTCAGCAGTTTTAACAGCGTGGACTTGCCGGAACCGTTGGGGCCCAGCACGCACATGAAATCCCCCGGTCGCAGCTCAAAAGCCACGTCCCGGAGGAGCGGCCCCGCTCCGTAGGAGAAAGTAAGCCCCGCCACTTTAAGGGCCGGCATCAGTTCCTCCCCCGCGAATTTTTCCAGAGCAGCCACATGAAGAAAGGCGCGCCCGCCAGCGCCATGATAACGCCGGCCGGTATCTCCGACGGAGGGAACAGCGAGCGCCCCGCCGCGTCCGCCGCCGTCAGCAGCGCCGCGCCGCCCACCGCGGCGGCGGGCACCAGGAAGCGGGCGGAAGGCCCGCTGATCAGCCGCACGATATGCGGCGTCATCAGCCCCACGAAACCTATAGTGCCGCCCATGGCCACCGCGGCCGAGGTGGCCGCGCACGCCAGCGCGAAGAACACCAGCCGCTCCCGCTCCGGGTCTGCCCCCAGGTGGTAGGCTTTCTCGGCGCCCAGCGACATCGCGTCCAGGGCGCGCCAGCGGGCGGCCGAGAAGGCCGCCGCGACGAGGATTATCGCGCCCGAGAACAGCAGCACGCCCGGCTCCACGGCGTAAAGTCCGCCCAGCACGAAGTAGAACAGGGAAAGGGAGCGCTCGCGGGCGGCGCTGAGGGTCAGCATCACCACGGCGGAGAGAAAGGCGCTTACGGCCACGCCGGCCAGCACCAGCGCCGCGTCCGACAGGCGGCCGGCGGCGCGCGCCAGCCAGTAGGAAAGGAAAGTGGCCCCGAAGGCCCCCGCGAAAACCGCCAGGAAGAACAGCGGCGAGGTGCGCTCTATGCCGGCCAGGAAACAGAAAACGGCGGCCACGGTGGCCCCGGAGGAAGTGCCCAGGATATACGGGTCGGAGAGCGGGTTCTTCAGCACGCCCTGGAACAGCGCCCCGGCCAGGCCCAGGGCCGCGCCCACGGCCAGGGCCGCCAGCGTGCGCGGCAGGCGCAGGTTGAGCATCACCTCGGGCGACAGTCCGGCGGGGCCGGCCGCCATGGAGAACAGGCAGGCGGCGGCCAGCGCGGCGAAAAGCGGGAGGAATTTATTTTTTCCCATACAGCAGGACGCCCAGTTTCTTTATCTCGCCGAAAAGCCGCGGCCCGGGGCGGGAAAAAGCGTCGCGGTCCAGTCCGGTGATCACGCGGCCCGCCTTGACGGCCGAAAGGGTTTTAGCCATGGGCCGGGCGAGGAACTCTTCCTCCGTGCAGGAAAGCAGCACCACCGCTTCGGGGTCCAGCAGCAGCACTTCTTCCCAGGAGGCCTGGAAATAGCCCCGTTTCTCGCCCGCGAAAATATTTTTACCGCCGGCCAGCTTGACGGCGTCCGAAAGAAAGGAATTCCCCCCCGGGGTCCAGCCGCCGGTATCCGCCTCTACGTATACCCTCAGCGGGCTCTTTGGCAGAACGGCCGGCAGCATGGCTTTCAAGGCGCGCTCCAGGGCGGCTCCCCGCGCCTTGCGCCCCAGTTCCGCCGCGATCAGCCGTATGGTGGAGAAAATATCCGCCGCGCTCTTCTCCTCCTGCAGCTGCACCACCTTTATGCCCATGCCGGAAAGCTGCTTCGCCGAAGAGGCGGAGGCCCAGGCCCCCGAGAACACCACGTCCGGCTTCAGGGAGTAAACCTTTTCGATATTAGGGCGCAGGTAATCGCCGGTCTTCTCTATCCCGGCCGTCTCCGGCGGCCAGTTGCAGAAATTTGAAATTCCCACCAGCTCTTTGCCGGCGCCCAGTTCGAAGATTATCTCGGTATAGGAAGGCATAAGCGACACCGCGCGCTTGGCCTGTACGGGCGCGGCCAGCAGGCAGAGGCAGAGAGGAAGCGCGGCTGAATATTTATTCATAATAAAAAAGCCCTTTCCGGGAGAAAGGGCTTGGATTTCCCCTCGGACTCCCCCTCATACGGGCAGGGGGTTCGCAGTAGACCGGGCTTAGCCTTGCGGCATCACCGTTGCGGGGCAGCCGGGGATTTGCACCCCGTTCCTTCTGCGGCTACAGTTATATTATGCAATAACAGGCAGGCTAAGTAAATAATCCGATGTCACCGTTCAGGCGCCGGTACCCGGGCGCCTGTATATCTTTATCAGGCTGAGCAGCGCCGCCACAAGAACGGGACTGGAGACGAACCAGATCCTTAAAAGGCGCGCGTCCCCGGATATTACAGCGCAGATAAGGCAGAAAAATAGCCCATAGCCGAGAAACGCCAGGATGGGGAGGCTCTCTAGAAGTTTGCCGCTCATTTTAGGCATGTCTATATCCCCCAGAGAGTAAGATTTATCGGCGGGGAAACGTACTTCATCGCCACCGCCCCGTAAGTCATAAGCAGCAGGAGCATGGCCGCTTTATACAGCAAAAGGGTCAGAAAGAATACCAGGGTCCCCTTCCCGGTGCCCCATTTTTCCAGCAGACACGGCAGTCTGCCGTACGCGATGGCGAAAATAAAGATGAACAGGAACCAGCCCGCGAAATTGGAAAGCGGGATCGAGAAAACTTTCAGCGTCTCGTTGGAGACCCATACCCAGGACCGCCATACGGGACTGACCTGCACTGGGTCGAACCAGAGGTCGAAGCTCATGGCCAGGGCGCCGCCCAGCGCCGCCTTAAGGAGCGGGGAACGCCCCGGGAGGAGCACGCCGACTATATGCACTACGGAATAGGCTATGAAGAACCAGCCGAGGCAGATCACCATCGGCATTTCCCCCCACCAAAAGAAACCGCGGGTAAAATAATAGGTCCCGGTAACGCCGTCCAGGTTGTGGGAGAACCACGAGAACGCGTGGTACCTGCCCATCAGCACCCAGACGTTCTCCGCCAGGCCCGTAAAGAAGAACGACCCACCGAGGAACATTATGGCCTTAAAAAGGCCGGTGGTCCGGTAGGCGTGATAAAAACAGAGCCCCCCCATGGCTATGGGGATAAGGTCCAGGAGGAACATCTCGCGGTAGCCGCTGAAATTCAGGCCGGCATTGGAAGGCACGTCCAGGACCCGGGGAAACAGGTGATGGAGCATGGTGGAGAACAGAACTACCCCCGCCAGGACGGCGGCGATGATCCACACCACGCGTTTTTCTTCCGTTGTAATATCCGTGACCATTCGCCTCGCTCCCTAGAACCTATAACCAAGCTCGCTCATCAGGTACCAGCCGGAAAGGGAGTAGTCCACTCCACCGGCTTTTCTTTTACCGCCGCCGTACAGGGCGCCCAGCGTGGCTTCCACCGCGCTCCATTTTTTGGTAACCGCGGTGGAGAACCGGTGCATGGGGACGTCTATGGCCGTGGAAAAATCCACGCTGTCCTTGTCTATAGCCGGCGTGTCAAAAGCGTAGCCGAGCATCAGGTCGGTATTGCCATTATAGGCCCACAGCGCCCCGGCCCGGAACTTGTATGAATTCTTCCAGTCCAGGGTGTTACCGGAATTAACCAGCATATTGCCGGGCGTATCGTAGGTGGTCCCGTTATTGAAACCTTTCCACCAGGCCTGGGCGAAATCGCAGGTAAGTTTGAGGTTCCGCTTAGCCTGCCATGCGGCGCCTATCCCGGAGGTGGGCGGATGCTTCAGGAGCGTATGGAACTTTGTATTCTCGTCGGGAAATAGCTGCGAACGGCCGGTGGCGTCCCCATTGATGCGGAAGCCGCTGCCGGTGCGGAAAACGGCGCCGAAAGAGAGCGTCTCAGAGTAGTCGTACTTCAGGCCGGCCACCCCCTCAAGCCCGGAACCCGAGCCCTTAAGCTTGACCGTCTGCACGTCGGGAGCTGCGAAATTGACGGGGTTCACGGCGAAATCGCTGACAGCCTCGGTATTAAGGTCAACGTACAACACGTCCGCTCCCGCACCAGCGGAGAGCGAATCGGAAAGCTTGCGGGAATATGAGACATTGCCCACAGCAAGCACCACCTGGGACCTGTAATCCAGGCTGTTGAATAAAGCCACGGGAGGCACGGCGTTATTCTTGAAGCGGGCACCCTGCATTATGGGAGTATACATTCCGAACCCCAGGGCGGAGCCGTCCTTAAGCGGAACCACGGCTCCCGCGGCGCCGAAGATGAAATTGGTACTGTTGGTCTTCTTGGAGAAGGGATTTCCGACTCCGGGGATATTGAAAGAGTTCCCATCCTTGCTGGTCATCCCGCCGCCGCGCAACTCCAGGCTGGCCTGCCTGGGCGCCCCGGCCAGGTTCGCGGGGTTCCAGTAGATGGCCGTCCAGTCGGGCGAGTCCGCTATCACTGCCCCGCCGCGCGCCACCGAGCGCGCCCCCACCCCGTCGAACTCATAACCCGAGGCAGCGGCCCCTGTCGCCATGGCCCCGACAATAAAGAACCCGGAAAAGAGAATTCCGGGAATAGAAGACAACCGCATGTTCCCTAATGATGTGTTACGCATTGGGTGCCTCACAAGCCTGACAGGATGTCCGGTATCCTACCCCCGGATTTTACGACTTAACAGGATTATACTTTATATACGCCCGGCCCCAGGCGCTAAGACCGCACCAGCGGGAACCTGGTCACCACCCAAAGCCCCCCGGCCGGGAGATTGTGGAATTCTATGGCTCCGTCGTTGCGGAACAACAGGTCACGTGTGATCAGCAGCCCTACCCCCGTCCCGTCCTTCTTGGTGGTCATGGCCCTGCGGAAAAGGCCCTTCAGAACTTCCGCCGCCATGCCAGGGCCGTTATCCGTGATGGAAATCTCTGCTTCTTTATCCAGGACCTTTACAGAGAACTCTATCCGCCGGTCGCCCGCGTTGTCTTTGACGGCCTCTACCGCGTTCTTGATGATATTGAAATAGACCTGCTGCAGGTCCGCCCTGGAAGCGTACACGGCTGCCGGAAAGTTCTCTTCATATAGTTTTATAAATTTCACGCCGCGGGCCTGGGGCGAGAAAGACACGATGGCGATGATCATACGCATCAGGTCGGAAAGGACTATTTTCTCGGGCGGTCCGTAGGCGGCCCTGCCAAACTGGGTAATGCCTTTCAGGGATTCGGACATGCCCGTGACGATATCATTAAGGTCCTTAAGCATCCCTTGGTCTTCGGGGGTTTTAGATTTCAGCATCTCTAACTGGATATACCCGGAAATGGAAGATATCGGGCCGCGCAGGTCATGCACGATCCTGTGCGAGAGCACACCTATCTGGGCGCTGGAATTCAGCTCGGTGAATTTAGCCAGCAGGCTTTGTTTTTCCGCGTTTTCCGTATCAAGGCTTACGCGCAGGTTCAATACTATCAGCCCGGTTATATAGCGGGTGATCCACATAAAAATTACGGTCATCGTCCCCAGTATAACTGTGACTATTTTATTGCTGTAAATGGCGACGGCCCAGGAGTTGGCGGGAGTGAGCCAGTTGAAGGCCTCCCCCGCGCAGACAAAGCCATAGGTAAGGACGGCCAGCGGCAGTGATACCGGGTTTTGAAGCCCGTACACGGCTTCCGAGATGAGCAGGATGAAGTACAGGAACACGAACGGCGAGGTCACCCCGCCGCTGAAGTGGACCACGAAAGCCAGCGTCAGTATGGCCACACCGCTCAATAACATTCCAACGCGGGTATGTCCCCTTTTGTACAGCGGGCGAAAAAAAATGAAGAACAGCAGATAAAGCACGGAAGCGACCAATGACATTGCCCCGATCTCGCAACCGCGGGGGAAATCTGTGGCGAAATATAGCAGGGAAACCAGGAAACACGCCCCGGAAGAAAGCAGGGCCTGCTTGCGGAAAAGCTGCGGGTCCACGGTTATCAGCACTTTATCCGCTAACACGCTCATTCCCCCCCCTCGAACGGTCTTTCCCAATAGCGCACGAACGTGGGCGTCACCAGCATAAAAAGTATATAGCCGGCCAGCGCCTCGTAAGGCATATTAAAAAAGGGGACATTGCCCCAGTCCCAGCCCAACCGGTCGTAACGGTAAGTCCAGATGCCGGCTTTCAGCCCCAGGGTCTCCAACGGGAAAGCCACCAAGGCCGCAGAGGCAACGTCGAAGACGAAGATCCGTTTGTCTTTCGGGGTTATCCGGGGCAGTTTAAGAAAAGCGCAGTACAGCTTCTCGGAGATGAACGTTACCAGAGTGAACATCACGCCCCAGCCGAGCACCACGGCCAGGGGGGTGTCCTTATAAATATTAATGCAGAGGTGGTAGTCCCAGAGCGGCGCCGTGGCGAATTCGTTGAAGGCGCCTATCATGGCCCCGGCTATCATTTCCCCCAGCACGTTCCTTTTGGCTAACCGCTTGAAAAGATACCAAATGAGCGGTATCTGCGCGAAAAGAACTATCTCCAGCAGGATCATTTTCATTTGCTCGTTCCCGCCTTGCGCCGTTCGAGGAACCCCTCTATGGCGTGCATCAGGATCACGACGAAAAGCGGAGGGAACCAATAATACAGGAGAGGCTCTTCTATGGGGATGCCGAATATGGCGACACCAAGCGTACGGTTAGGGTTCCAGACCCAGTGACCGCGGGAAACGGAGAAGAATTCGGCGCAGAACATCACTACCTCGAAGGTGGCTATCATCGAGAGGGCGGCTTTCCAGTTCACCCGCTCTTTGGCGGCTTTATAAAGGGGAACCAGCAGCAGTATGAACGGTACAGCAAGAATGACGGTGGCCGGCCATCTTCTTTGGGCTGTCGCGTTCTTCTTCTTCCTGTCCTCTTCGGTCAGCAGTTCGTCGATGTTAGGCATTTTTTTTCAATAGCTTGCAGTAACCCAGGTAAACGGCCAGACAGAACGGTGTGGCCCCGAACCAGAAAACGAATTCCTCCACCGGCGCGCTCCCGATCCAAAGGCCCACCAGGGGGTCTATCTTCTCCGAAAAGAACCACACGTCGAACTTAAGGAACAGGTACTCCATCCCCACGAGCACCACGGCCATCGCTCCGGAGGTCGCCCAGAAGGACCGGCGCAGGCTGACGTCGAAAGTCTTAAGCAGGAAAAGGACGAAAAGAAGGGCGGGAACCCAGAAGAGTATGGAGTAGGTTATCAGGTAGACCGGCATGTTGACTTTAGCTCCCCAAGGACAGATAATAGCAAGTTTTTAAAAAACAGGGAAGATTAGTGGCGGAAGGCCGCCGGCAAAAAAGCCGGGGGATCCGGCTTTTTTACCGCGTCAGGCACGGCTCAGCTCTCCCCGGCCATATTTGAGCCGGCCAGCCAGCGGTGGCGCGGATCGCAGTAGTGCATCGCTTTCACTCGGCTGTTCTTCGGGGCGAGGAGCGCCGACAGCCACGGATAGAGTTGCACCAGTGATCTGCGCACCCCAAGCCAGAACATCTGGCGGTAGAGTTTCCGGCGCGGGAGAGGGCCGGAGAACCAGCCCTTAAAGAACCTGGAAGGCGAGAAATGGTAACGGACATAGAATTTAACCAGTTCCCTTTCGGCCCTCTTCTGGTCGACGCCCTTACCGAAGAAGGTCATGAAGTTCCAGTTGTCGTAGGCCGGCGCCGTGCCGAACTCCGCCATCAGTTCCTTATAGGAATCGGTCCACGGGTAAGGCGTGGTCCAAAAGAAACAGACGTAGTCGGCTGACAGCCCGCCCAGGTTCTCCAGCGTTTGAACCACCTCGTCCTCGCGATTGTTCCAGCCCAGCATGATGTCCACCATCGCTATCATCCCCGCGTCCTGTATCAGCTTCACCGCCAGCGCGGTGTCCTCCAGCCGCTGCTCCTTATTGACTGTCTTCAGCGTTTTATTGGCCGTAAACTCAGCCCCCAGCAGCATAAGCCTGAAGCCCGCCTGCGCGTAGCGCGCCAGCAGTTCGCGGTCGCGCAGGATATCTTTCGCGCGCGCACAGGTCCCGAACACGGCGTCCTTTAGCCCCTTGGAGATCAAAGCGTCCAGCAGCCGGCTCCATACCTCCGCTTCCGCCTGGGGAGATTCGTCGGCCATAAGGAAGTAGCGGACACCGTGCTCATGGTACAGCAGCGCAATCTCGTCAGCGAACACTTCCGGGGAGCAGGCACGCCAGGTATCCCAGAACTTCCATTGGGAACAATAGCGGCATTTCTGCACACAGCCGCGCGAAAATTGCACGACGGCGGAACGCTCGCCGTTTATATGGTTGCGGTAGAGGTCCCAATTCGGGATTAGTTCGTACGCGGGGCGGTGCTGGTCCAGGTCCTTCAGCGGGCCGCCCGGAGGATTTACCCGAAGTTCGGCGCCATCGCGCCAGATCAGCCCCGGTACGCCGTTAAGAGGGGCCCCTTTCGTTAAGGCGTCCAGCAATTGCCCGGTCGCCACCTCCGCTTCGCCCGTTATCACAAAGTCAGCTTCAGGGCATTCCCCCAGCATTTCCCGGAACATGAATGTGGCGTGGATACCCCCCAGAAGGGTGCGGACTTTGGGGAAACGGCTACGGGCGTGGCGCACTATCCGCAGCGCCTCGTTCACCAGGTGGGTGCGCGCGGCGACCCCGATGACGTCCGGGCTCTCGCGGCCGATGCGGTCCAGACAGTCCTCGATCGAGAGGTCTTCCGCAGTGCAATCCAGGAAGGTCACCTGGTGGCCCGCCTTCAGCGCCGCGGAGGCGGCGAATAGCGGACCGATATTCATCAAGGGCCCCTGCACCGCTTCCATGCCCCCACAATGGTAATTTGGAACTATCATCATTAGCCGCATTGTTTACCCCCCTGCTTAATTTTACGGATCAAGATTCGGCGAAGCCCCCGGCGGCGGCGTTGCTGTTGTGCATGTTGTCAGAACAATCCGGATACGGCGCGGCCCAGGTCGGCCGCAAAACGGGTCTTCAACAGCGAGACCGGGCGGCCAAGGGCTTTCTCAAGCCCGCGGTCCGTCCTTATCACGGCCAAGGCGCCTTTGGGCTTTCTGCCGCCCGCTGACATATTCTCTATCACGCCCAGCACCGGCACTTTCAGCTTTTTATAAAGGTCCAGCGACCGGGCCAGCACGTCGTGCGCCAGCACCGACGGCGTGGTCACGGCCAGCACCTCGGCCTTGCGGGCGAAGCGCATCACGTCCAGCGCGGCGTCGTTGATGCCCGGCGGCATGTCCAGCACCAGGAAATCCAGTTCCCCCCACTGCGTGATGGCCAGCAGCTCTATGATGGCGTCGGAAACGTTGGCCCCGCGCAGCGGCACGGCCTTGTTCTCGGAAAAAAACACCACGGACATGAACTTCACGCCCTCGTGCACCGGCGGCTCCAGCCCCTTCTCCTCTTTCGGGAAAAGGCCATTGGCGCCCAGGATCAGGTGATCGGAAGCTCCCGCGAAATCCAGGTCGAACAGGCCGGTCTTGTAGCCCTTTCTGGCCAGCAGCAGCGCCAGCGTGCAGGCGGTGACGCTCTTGCCGATGCCGCCCTTCCAGCCGGTCACGGCTATTACCCTCTTAATGTTCTTAAGTCTTTCCTCTATTACGCAAGGCCGGGGGTCGATATTGGTCATCGGTCGCCCTTGATATAGCTGATATGCACGCCGCGCCCCTTGGCTATTTCGAAGTCGGGGCTTTTGCATTTGGGGCATTTCAGGAAAGTGTGCGCCATCTCCGGCACGAAGTGGATGAACTCGGCCTCGTCCTTGGTCTTGCGCAGGCCTTTGAGCGGGAATTCATGCGTACAGGCCTTGCAGCGGAAAGTCGCGGGTTCCAGGATGATCTTGAACTTGCAGGCCGCCGCGGCCGGGAACTGCCGGCGCAGCTCCTCCAGCGCGAAGACGAAGATCTCCTTGTCTATCGCCTGCAGCTCGCCGAAAACCACGCCGGTCTCCTTAAGCTTCTTCAGCTTCTCGGTCCCCGCGTGTTCCACCGCCGATTTAATAACAGATTCCGCCAAAGCCCATTCATGCATAAGTCAATTATACAAAATCACCTTTGAGTATCGTGCCGCAAGGATGTGAAGTCGAGGGCGGCCAGGGGGACCGGAACGCAAAACGTCCAGTCGGGTGGCGCCGTTGCAAGTTCGGGGTCCTGCCGTGCGAACCGCCTTCCCGGTCCAGCCGCTCCACCCATCCCCTGCTAGGCTGGCGAGATGTAAACCTGCCGTTCACCTTACGCGGCTGGCCCGGAAAGCCGGTCCGCGCGTCACCCCTCCTGCTATTTGACGCCACCCCTCCGGTTTATCGCAAGCACGAAGCCATAATCATAAAGCATAGGAAACTGTTCCAGCGTCCACTACTACGGAGGGGTGGGCAGGGGGACCGGGTTAGCAAAACCGTGTTGCGTGGAGCGTAGCTCCACTTTCTTGCCTGCCGGTTGCATAGCCCGGCAGGCGAATACCGAGTGAGGCCACGGTGTGGCCGAACGCGTTTTGCGTTCCGGTCCCCCTGCCCACCCCGACTTCACATCTTGCGGCTCTTAACCCAAAGCTATAAACCCCAAAAGTCTTAAACGTCAGAATAACGTTGACAAGGGCTGCGGATATTTGCTATTGTATTTGTAGGTCGGGAGAAGCAGTTCCGACAGTTCCGTACTACAAGCCGCGACGGTATCCCAAAAGCCCAAAGACTACCCGAGCGGTGATGTCTCTCCAAAACAGGCGAGCGCGTTAAGTTTCCCCCTCCAAATTGGAACTTAGCACAAAGTATCGGAAATATAACAGAAAATTATATTTCGGAGGCTTGTTGCTATGAAAAAGTTCGCAAACTCGGTCTTATTTCTATCCCTTACCCTCGCCCCCCTGTGCGCCGCCGCCCAGACCGGCCCCCTTGAGAACGTCCTCGCCCGCACCGACAGCGCCCTGGCCGAAGCCTTCCTCAAGGCCTCGCAGACCATGCCCCCCTTCACCGTCCCGCCCCCCGTCAGCATCTCGGGCGACAACAGGGCCTCCGACACCCCCGCCGCCGACTACCTGCCCCTCAACCAGCGCGCCGTGTACGAGTACGAATATACCTCCAGCGAGTTCACCGGCGTAAAGACCGTCCGCGTGGAATACCTGGAATACTCCCAGGCCGAGCGCAGCGTCAAGGTCAACATGATCATCTTCGCCGCCAGGTCCAAACCCCGGGTCTCCAACTTCGTCGTGACCGCGGGCCCCGCCGGCATCCGCTCCTCCGATTCCCCCCTCTCGGGCCCCCGCCTCGAGATCCCCTTCCCCCTCGCCTACAACCAGGTCTGGAACGAAGGGTCCGACCGCAACAGGGTGGCCGCCCTTAACGCCAAAGCCGCGGTGCCCGCGGGCACCTTCGACGGCTGCCTGAAGATCACCACCAAGCTGGGCGGCGGCGACTCCGGCGCGGCCGAGCGCTATTACGCCCCCGGCGTAGGCCTGGTCTACGAACAGATAATTTCCGAGGACCGCCAGGAAGCCATAAGGCTCACCTCTTACCAGCTCAAGTATTCCGGCATGAACTGAACCGCGGCCCCGGCGCCCCAATAAAAAACCCGGACGGCTGTCCGGGTTTTTTATTTGCTCCGCTCTTTTGTTTCTTATGGCTTACATCCCCAGGCCGGGAATGCCGCCCAGCGCGCTCATCTTCTGGGCCGCGGACTTCTGGCTCTCGCGCACGGCGCGGTTAACGGTCTCCGTCAGGGAGGCCTCCAGCTTGGCCTTATCGGCGCCGGCCAGGTCTATCTTTATGGTGACGGCCTTTACTTCCTGCGAGCCGGTGATGGCGACCTTCACCAGGTTGTCCTCGCTCTCCAGCACCAGGCCGTCCAGTTCCTTCTTTATCTCGTCCATCTTGCGCTTCATTTCCCAAAGCTGCTTCATTTTATCGAGCATATTGTCTCCTTAATATAGGCCAAAGCTGAAGTTCTACTTTTTCCGCGCCGTCCCGTCCGCCTTAAGCACCAGGTCTCCGGTGCGCAGGCGCGAATTCTTATAGCCGTAGAAGAAATAGATCACCAGGCCCACGGCCAGCCAGCCGAAGAACCTCACCCAGGTCATAAAACCCAGCCCCAGCATCAAAAACAGGCAGAAGAGGATGCCCAGCACGGGCGTAGCGTAGCCGCCGGGTGCTTTAAAGGGCCTGGGGCGGAGCGGGTCTTTCACGCGCAGGATTATCACCCCGGCGCACACGACCACAAAGGCGAACAGCGTGCCGATATTGCACAGCTCCGCCATGGTATCCAGGCTGAAGAAAGACGCGAAAGCGGCCACAAAAATACCGGTCCAGATCGTCGTAACGTGCGGGGTGTTATATTTCGGGTGCACCCTGGCGAAATAAGCCGGCAGCAGCCCGTCGCGGCTCATGGAGAAGAAGATCCTCGGCTGCCCCATCTGGAAGACCAGCAGCACGGCCGTAGTGGCCACCACGGCGCCCAGCGAGACCAGGCCCACCAGCCACTGGGCCGCGTGGTTATACTGCAGCCCGGCCACCAGCGGCTCGGCGATCTTGTCCTTCATTTCCGTAAAAGGCATCATGCCCGTCAGCGCCACGGTCACCAGCACGTAGATAATGGTGCAGATGATCAGCGAGCCGATGATGCCGATAGGCATGTTCTTCTGCGGGTCGCGGGTCTCCTCGGCCACGGTGGAGACCGCGTCGAAGCCTATATAGGCGAAAAAGATATACGCCGCGCCCACCTGTATGCCCTTCCAGCCGCCGGGAGCGAACGGGGTCCAGTTTTTGGGATCGAAATAATATATCCCCACGCCGATAAAGATAGCGAGCACCAGCAGCTTTACCCCTACCATCACGGAATTGAACCGGGTGCTTTCCTTGATCCCCAGCACCAGTACCCAGGTCAGCAGCGCCACCACCGAAACCGCCAGCAGGTTGCAGACGACGGGAACGCCTAAAACATGCGGCACCGAGGCGATATCGGCGCCCGACTTGAGGAAAGTGTGGTAATCCATTCTCAGCCACAGCGGCACGCTGAAACCGAAGACGCTCTTCAGAAAATCGTTGAAATAGCCCGACCAGCTGATGGCCACGGCCACGTTGCCGATGGCGTACTCGAGGATCAGGTCCCAGCCTATTATCCAGGCCACCAGTTCGCCCATGGTGGCGTAGGCGTAGGTATAGGCGCTGCCCGAGATGGGCACCATGGCGGCCAGCTCGGCGTAGCACAGCGCGGCGAAACCGCAGGCTATGGCCGTAAGCACTATCGAGATTATAAGGGAAGGGCCGGCCCCGCCTTTGACCGCGGCCTCGCCCAGCATGGCGAAGATGCCGGCGCCGATGATGGCCCCGATGCCTATCATGGTCACGTCGAATGAGCCCAGGACCCTGGGGAGCTTGTGGCCGCGCTCGTGCGACTCGGCCATTATCTCGTCAACGGATTTAACCTGGAAGATCGACATTGGTTTTCCTCTGAAGCTCTCGTCTTAAGCGGCTTTATCTATATTATTAAAATACTCGGCCAGTTTTGAAGCGCTTTCCTGCGCTTCGGGTGAAAGGCCTTCCTGGTGCTCCAGGGATTTCACCTGCACGCCCACCACCACCAGCTCGGCGCCGGTGTCTTCCTTGACGATGGAGAACGTCACGGACAGCGGGAAACTGTGCGTGGAGAGCACGGTATGCTGGTTGATAGCCTCCAGCGGGATCACGCGCAGCTCCCCCGCCGCGCCCTGGAAGTGGGCCGCGTCGATGAGGATGACCTTGTCGGGCTTCCAGTCGATGGCGGTCTGCGCTATATTCTCCGGGGTGGTGCCGGCGTCTATCAGCCGCAGGTCCGGGCGCGTGAACTTCACATGGGCGCAAACGTAAGGGCCGACGCCATCGTCGGCCCTTAACGTACTGCCCAGCGTTATCACCAGCGTCCGGCCCCTGGGGGCCAGCGCGGCGAGGACTTCTTTATTCCACGAAGGTGACATCGAGGTAATGCGCGGAGCAGGAGATGCACGGGTCGTAAGCCCGCACGAGCATCTCGAGTTTCAGGCGGATGCTGTCCTTGGACTCGGTGAGGATCTCGGGCAGCAGCTTCGCGAAGTCGTACTCTATATTGCTGACGTTCTGGTTGGTCGGGATGATGCAGTTGGCCTGCTTGATCATGCCGGCGTTGTCCGTCACGTAGTTATGGTGCAGGATGCCGCGCGGCACCTCCACCGAGCCCACGCCGTCTCCGGCGCGCACCGGCACGGCGCCCTTCTCGTTGACGCCCACGGTAAGCTGCTGGCTGTAGTCCAGGCCGTTCTTCTTAAGGTCCTTGAGGATGTCGAGGGCGTGGTGGTAGCAGTGCACTATCTCCACCACCTGCGCCACGGTGTTCATGAACGGGTTGTCGCAGACCGGTTTGAAGTTCAGCGCCTTGGCGAGCGCCTTGGCCTCGGGGTGCAGTTTATCGGCGTTCAGGTTGAAGCGGGCCAGCGCGCCCACGAAGACGCTCTCGCCGCTCCACTTGGTCCATTTAGCGGACGAGCGCGGGTCGATATACTCGTTGGTGGACTTCTTGTAGTCCTTGTAGCTCACGCGCTTGCCTTCGGTGGAGCCGATGTCGCCGTTGAGCAGCGGGTATTCGCCGTCGTCGGAGACCAGGGCCACGTACTCGGTCTTGCGGTGGAAGTCCGGGAACTTCAAAGTCGCGGCGAGCTTGAGCACCTCGCCCAGGTCGGCGGCCATGCCCTCGAGCAGCTTTATCTGCGTGTCGATCTCCTTCTTCGAGGGCAGCTTGGTCCAGCCGCCGGCTATCATGGTGATCGGGTGGATGTGGCGGCCGACCAGGATGTCGCAGCAGTCGTTGACGGCCTTCTTCAGGCGCAGCACCTGGCGCACGGTAGCGTTGTGCGAGGCGATGAGCGGGATGAAGGAGGGCACGCCCAGCACGTCGGGGGCGGCCAGCAGGTACACGTGCAGGATGTGGCTGTCGAGGAACTCGTAATCGAGCAGGAGCTTGCGCAGCTTCACGGTCTGCTCGGTCGGCACCACGCCGAGGGCGTCCTCGGCGGCCTTCACGGACGCCAGCGAGTGGCCGCAGGAGCAGATGCCGCAGATGCGGCTGGTGATGTGCTGCGCCTCGAAGATGCTGCGGCCGCGCAGCATACCCTCGAACAGGCGGGGCGTCTCCACCACGTGGAACTCGCACTTCTCTATCTTGCCGTTCTTCACGTTGACCACGATGTTGCCGTGGCCTTCCACGCGGGTGACGTATTCGACTTTAATATCGAGATCTTTGTTAGCGGTAGCCATTATTTCACACCTTCCTTGCACTTGTTGTACATGTCGAACTTAGCTTTGATAAGCTCGGGCTTGAGGTTATATTTGCCGATCACGTCGTTGGCGTTCTTGGCGGGGTTCGTCACCTCGCCGCGGCAGCCGTAGCAGATGTTGCCGTTGTTGACGCACCAGGAATTGCAGCCGGCCTTGGTCCAGGGGCCCAGGCAGGCGAGTCCCCGCTCGTACATGCAGACGTTCTCGTTGAGCTTGCACTCGGCGCACACCGGGTTGTCCGGCACGCTGTAGGGCAGGCCGCGCAGCGCGCACTTGAGCACCTCCACCAGTTCGGGGATATAGATCGGGCAGCCGTTGATGTAGTAGTCCACCTTGACCACCTGGTCCACGCGCTTGGTGGGCGTGCTGTCGAACAGCTTATAGTCCTTGCCGTACACGCTCTGGCGGATCTCGTCGAGCTCGAAGGAGTTCTTCATGCCGTTCACGCCGCCGGTGGTGGCGCAGGAACCGTAGGCGATGAGCACCTTGGCGCGGGCGCGGATCTTCTTGAGGCGTTCCTCGGCGTGGTGATCGCCTATGGAGCCCTCTATGAAGACCACGTCGTAGTCTCCGTCCCATTTCTCGCTGATGGCCTCGCGGAACTCCACCACGTCCACGGCGCCCAGCACGTCGAGCAGCAGCTCGCCGAAGTTGGTGATCTGCAGCTGGCAGCCTTCGCAGCACGCGAAGTCAAAGAAAGCCACCTTGGGCTTCGCGGCGGTCTTTACGGGTTGTTTCTCTGTTTTCATCGTTGTTTCTCCGTATTAAAGTTTCTTCGATTCCTTCACCTCTTCGTAGGTGAAGGTGGGGCCGTCTTTGCAGCAATAGTAATTCTTGGGGTGGTCGATCTGGCAGTGGCCGCATTTCCCCATGCCGCATTTCATGTGCCGCTCCAGCGACAGGATGATCTGGCGCTCCGGCAGGTTCTTCTTAAGGAGTTCGGCTATGACGAACTTGTACATGATCGGGGGCCCCACCACCACGCCGAAGGTCTTCTCCGGGTTGATGGTCACGCCGGGGATCAGGCTGGTGATCAGGCCGACGTTGCCTTTCCAGTCGGGGGCCGTGCGGTCCACCGTGCAGGAGAAGTTGACGTCCAGGCGCTTTTCCCAGGTCTTGATCTCGTCGCCGAACAGCATGTCCGTGGGCGTTTTGCAGCCCAGCAGGATATCCACTTTGCCGAACTCGCGGCGGTTGTCTATCACGTAATTTATCAGCGAGCGCAGCGGCGCTATGCCCAGCCCGCCCGCCACGAACAGCAGGTCGTTGCCGGTCATCAGCTTCACGGGGAACGGCTTGCCGAACGGCCCGCGGATGCCCAGCCAGTCGCCCACGCCCATGGAGTGCATGTGCTTGGTCAGGCGGCCGGCGGCGCGCACGGTCAGTTCGAAAGAGCCGCGCTTCGTCGGGCTGGAGCAGACGGAGATAGGCGCCTCGCCTATGCCGTACAGCTCCACCTGCACGAACTGCCCGGGCTCGTGGTCGAGATCGCCGTCCTCGAGCTTGATGTCGAACCACTTTTCGGTGGCCGTCATCTGCTTGGCGGCGATGATCTGTCCTTTGCGGAGTTTCCAGTTGGAATTCTTTATTTCCTCGGTCATAAATCTCCCTTATTTGCTCTCGGCGGCCAGGGCCCTCAGGGTGTCCTTCAGGTTTATCTTGGCCATGCAGGTGCGGGTGCAGCGGCCGCAGCCGGTGCAGAAAGCGCGGTAGAACTTGTCCAGCGGGTACTTGAACTTGCGGTAGAAGCGGTGGCGCTGGCGCGCGCCGCGCTCCTCGCGGAAGTTCTCCCCGCCGGCCACCGTGGCGAAAGTCTCGAACTGGCAGGAATCCCAGGTGCGGTTGCGCGACCCGGTCTTCAGGTCCAGGTTGATGGTATCGGCCATGTCGAAGCAGTAGCAGGTGGGGCAGACGTTGGTGCAGTTGCCGCAGCTGACGCACTTGGCGCCCAGGTCGGTCCACACCTTGCTGTCTACGCCCTTGGCGAAGATCGCCGGCAGGCTCTTCGGGTCCACGCCTATCTCGTTCTGGAAAGTCTTCTTCTTGCCCTCGCGCACCTTGTCCAGCGCGGAGAGGTCGGCGGGAGAGGCCTTCTCCAGCCCCATGCCCTCCACCAGCTCCTCGCCCTTCTGGGTGCCGACGTGGATGATGAACTTCTCGCCCAGGTCGGTGAAGAACAGGTCATAGCCGCCGTTCGGGTAATGATTGCCCACCAGCGCGCAGCTGGCGTGGGTGTCGCAATAGCCGTTGCACTCCAGGCCTATGATGAAGACGTTCTCTTTGCGCAGGATATAGTTATAATCGCGCGGCTTTTCGGAGAACACCATGTTCAGGCACTGGATGCCGGCCAGGTCGCAGGTATGCACGCCGAAAAGGGCTATTTTTTCGGAGTCAAAGCTGGCGGTGTCCTTCGGTTTGCCCTCGGAAATGTCGAAATCCAGCATTTTCTCGCGGGGAGGCATGAAGTATTTCTTGGGCGGGAGTATCGTCGGGATATAGCTCAGGGCTATTTCGCCGGCGGAAGTAACTTCTTCGAAAGCGAAGTTATTGTGCCCTTTCGCTACTGGGGCGCAAACTTTCATGGTCTTGGCGAGCTTTTTTACGAACCCGTCCAGTTCAGTTTTTTTTAGTATGTGGTAATTCACCCTGGTGACCTCCGTTTTTTCGTTAACGCGTGCTGCCTGTATATTATATTTAATTTACCTACCTTCACTTTGCCCTTGTCCCGCCGCTCCCGGGTCCGGGCCGCGGCCGGCTATTAGACTATCTAATACCCGCGCCCGCCCGCCGCGCGCGTCCTCCCTATAAAGGCCGCCGCCCGGCCGGCGCCGCTCCGGTCACGGCGGGATTAGAAGAATTAATACGCCGCCCCGCGCGCCGCGGCCGGTGGAGCATTCTCCCCCGCAAAATTGTAAAATATAACCATGCCTGAACTTGTATTCCTGCGCCACGGCCATTCCCTTTCCGCCCGCGAAGCCGGCGTCGCCCACGACGCGGAACGCCCCCTCTCCCCGCTCGGGGAAGCCGAGGTCCGCCAGGCCGCCGAGCGCCTGCTGGCCGGCGGCTTCGCCCCAGACCTGATAATTCACAGCCCTTTCCTGCGCGCGGACCGCACGGCCCGCATAGCCGCCGCCGTCTTTCCCGCGGCCCGCATACAGGCGAGCGCCGCTCTGTGCGAAGGCCCCCTCCAGGCCGTCCTCGACCTGGCGGAGTCGGCCGCGGGCCGTTCGGTACTGCTGGTCGGCCACCAGCCGCTGCTGGGCGCGGCGGCCGGCTTCTATCTCGGTTCCGGCCCGCTGGACCTTTCCCCCGCCGGATTCGTCCGCATTTCCCTGAACGCCGCCAGGCACAAGCTGCTGGAACTTTACGCCCCCCCGGCGCCCAAGGAAAAGACTTGTTGAAATTTTTCGCCCTCCTACTGTTGCTGGCCGCCGCGCCGGCCGGCGCCAGGGACAGGCCGGTCGACATCCGCCTCTTCTCGCTGCACAGGATCTCCTCGGTCAACCTGGAAGCTGACAACGGCGGGGTCTTCTGCGGCGACCGCCTGCTGAAGGGGCACGCCAGGATAACCGCCAAAGGGGCCAGCCTGTTCCTGGACGGGGCGCTCAAGGCCGGCCCGGCCAAAACGCTTAAAATTTACTCCCATGGCGGCCTGTGGCTTTCGGGGCCCGGCCTGCCGCGCCGCCGCTATACCGGGGACCTGGTTTTCTCCATCGCCAAGAACCGCCTCAAGATCATCAACTCCGTGCCGCTCGAGGCCTATATCGCCGGCGTCGTCACCGGCGAGGCGGGAGACCTTTCCCATCCCGAAGCCTATAAAGCCCAGGCGGTAGCCGCGCGCACCTATATAGTAAAGCACCTCAAGAACCATTTGGGAGAAGGCTACAACCTCTGCGACTCCACCCACTGCCAGCTTTACTCGGGCCTGGGCGCCATCAGCCCCAAAGCCAGGGACGCTTCCGCCGCCACCCGCGGCGAGTTCCTCCTTTACAAAGGCCAGCCCGCCTCCACCTTCTACCACTCCATCTGCGGCGGCCGCACCGAGGACATGACCTACGTCTGGCCTTACGAGCACAAACCCTACCTCATTTCGGTGCGCGACGGCCTCCCCGGCAAGCCCTACTGCTCGATAGCCCCCCGCTTCGGCTGGAAGACCAAGCTCTACTACACCGGCCTCACCCGCCTGGCCCGCCAGGCCGGCTGGATCCTGCCCGACGAGCAGGCCGGCGGCCTGCGCATCAGCGCCTGGGGCCCCTCGGGCCGCGCCCACCAGCTTGAGATCTACACGCAGCGGCGGCGCGTCAAGGTCTCGGCCACCGATTTTTACCACGGCATAGGGCGCCGCGCCGGCTGGCAGGCCGTCAGGAGTTCTTTTTTCAAGATCCTGTCGGGCAAGGATTACGTGATGCTCGACGGGGTAGGCAACGGGCACGGCGTGGGCATGTGCCAGTGGGGCGCCGAAGGCATGGCGCGCAAAGGTTTTAAATACCGGGACATCCTGAGACATTACTATCCCGGCACGGAGTTAGGTTATGACTGAATTCCAGGCGGCCGTACTGGGCGTGCTGCAGGGCGCGGGAGAGTTCCTCCCCATCTCCAGCTCGGCGCACCTGGCGCTGGCACCCAGGCTCTTCGGCTGGCCCTACCAGGGCCTGGCCTACGACGTGATGCTGCACCTCGGCACGCTGCTGGCGGTGCTGGCCTATTTCTGGAAGGACTGGGTTAAAATATTCTCGGACGCGGCCCTCGGGCCCGCGCAAAAGGAAGGCCGCGTGCTTTGGCTGCTGGCGGCCGGCTCCGTGCCCGCCGGAGTGGCGGGGCTGCTCCTTAACGACCTGGCCGAAACGGCTTTCAGGAACCCGCTCTGGATAGCCTTCAACCTGGTTTTTTTCTCCGTCTTCCTCTGGCTGGCCGACCGGCGCCCGCGCCAGGAACTCGACGAAACGGCTTTCTCCCTCAAAGACGCGCTGCTCATCGGCCTGGCGCAGTCCGTCGCGCTGCTGCCGGGCGCCTCGCGCTCGGGCATGACCATCATGGCGGCGCTTTTCCTCGGCTATAACCGCGCCTCGGCGGCGCGACTGTCGTTCCTGCTGGGCACGCCCATCATCTTCGGCGCCGGCCTGCTCGAGGCCCGCAAGCTCTCCCCCGAACATCTCGACGCGGCTTTCGCCGTCGGGCTGGCGGCTTCTTTCCTGGCCGGGCTGGCCGTCATCGGCTTCCTCATGGCCTGGCTTAAAAAGCGTACGCTCACCCCGTTCATAATCTACAGGGCGCTGCTCGGTACCGCTATCTTCTGGATGTTCTGGAACTAGCCGCTCACTTCCCGGCGTTCTCCGCCGGGCCGCCGGCCGGCAGAAAGATCCTTATCGCGGCGCCGCCGCCCGGGAGGTTCTCCCTGACCATGGTGCCGCCGTGCTGGCGCACGATTTTCTTGCACACGTAAAGCCCCAGCCCGGTGCCGCCTTTTTCCTTGCGGGTCGTGTCAAAAGCCTTAACCTCGTCCTTCAGCATCTTCTCCGAAAAACCGGGGCCGTCGTCGGAGATCTCCAGCGCTACCCCGCCTTCGGCGGCGCGGGCGCTTATTTTTACCTTGCCGCCTACGGGCACGAAAGACAAAGAATTGGAAACCGTGTTTATAAGGACCCGTTCCAGGTGCGCGCGGCTGGCGCGTACCGGCGGCAGGTCTGCCGGGATATCTATCTCCACCGCGATCCCCTTCTTCCGGGCCGAATACTCGGTCAGCAGCACCGCGCTCTCGGCGGGCTCGCGCAGCTGCACCGGTTCGAAGGCGTAGTCCTGGCCCCGCACGATGCTCAGCGCGGCGGAGATAAGGCCTTTGGCGTACCTGGCCCCTTTCAGGACCCTTTCCAGGTCCTTCTTGTCCGGTTTCTCGTCCTCGGCGGCTATCTGCGCGCTCAGCATTATTACGGTCACGGCGTTGCCCAGGTCGTGCATGACCCCGCTTACCAGGGTGCCGACTTCGCCGCTGGAAGCCGTCTTCACTATCTCCATTTCTTTTTCCGTCACTTCCCTCTCCAGCAGCGTCACCTGTTCGCGCTTGAAGGCCAGGCCGGCTTCCGCCCTTTTCTTGGACTGGGCGGTGTTGTAAACCACCCCGGCCGAGAAAACAAGCACCCCCATTTTTATGACCAGGCCGAGGATAAGGCCCAGTTCGCCCCCGCCCAGCGGCCAGGACATCGTTATTATGGCCAGCGCGCAGAGAAAGACCATCCCGAAAGCGTCCTTGAAGCTGGCCATCAGGGAGGCGGCGAAGACCGGCAGCAGGTACAGCACCCAGAAATAGGACCCGCCGCCGCCCGAGTAATACAGCACGCCGGTTATTATCCAGAAATTCGCCAGCAGGATAAGGTCTACCAGCCAGAGATTCACCGACGCGCGGCTGCGCAGCAGGTAGTTGAACACCAGGTTGGTGCCCATCAGCAGCAGGAAGAAATACAGGATCTGCGGGTAGACTATCTGCGAGCTGTTCCGGAAGAAATAGGCCAGCGTGACCATGAAGATGGAAAAAACTATCTCGTAGGAATTACGGGAAAAGTTGGTGACCTCGCCGCGGTCCAGGGCTTTAAGGCGGTTGCGCAGGCTCATTGGGGTAAATATATCATTTTTCGGCCGCCCCCCGCCCCGGCCGGCGCGCCCGTTTGTAGTCCCCGGGCGCAGGTATTGTATAATTCCCTACATGACTTCCATCCCGCCCCCGCAAAAGCTGCTCAAGTTCGACAAAGCCCAGCTTTTCATCTTTTTTTTCTTCGGCATCCTGCTCTTCCTGCTTTACCAGCTGCTGCACATCCTCTCCCCTTTCACGGGCGCCATCCTTGTTTCCGCCACTTTCGCCCTTATCTTTTTCCCCGTGAACGTCTGGCTGCGCAAAAAGTTCATTCCCAACCGGACCATCACGGCCGCCATCTCCACGCTTACGGCCCTGCTCACCCTGGCGCTGCCCATGCTGATCTTCGGCTGGCTGCTGCTCACCGAGTCGCGCGAGCTCTACCCCCGCACCAACCAGTGGCTCACCACCATCTCCCAGCGCGAGTTCGACCTGCAGCTGCCGGAGCGCATAAAGAACTACATAGACCTCGACGTAGGCGCCGTGATGACCGGCAACATCAAGATCCTGCAGGAGAAGATCACCCGCTCCGGGGCCGGGCTGCTCAAGAACATCTTCCTTTTCATCGTGAACTTCGGCGTCATGATCTTCGCGCTGTTCATGCTGTTCCGCGACGGTGAGCGGTTCCTCACCTGGCTTATCGACATTCTCCCCATGGACCAGGAGTACAAGCACCGGGTGGCGCACCAGCTGTACACCACCACCATGGCGGTGGTGCGCGGCCTGCTGCTTACCGCCATGATCCAGGGCTTTATCGGGACCTTCGGCTATTGGCTGGCGGGCGTTAAATCCCCCGCGCTGTTCGGCATGCTCACCGCCTTCGCCGCGCTTATCCCCTTCGTCGGCACCAGCCTGGTCTGGCTGCCGCTCAGCGTGGGCATGTACTTCCTGGAAGGGCCCAGGACCGGCCTTTTCCTGCTGGTCTGGGGCGCCGTGGCCGTCGGGCTCACGGACAATTTCCTGCGCCCCATCCTGATAGGCAAGGGCGCCAAGCTGCCCGTTTTCCTGCTGTTCCTCGGCATCTTCGGCGGGCTGCAGGTGTACGGGCCCATAGGCATCCTCCTGGGCCCGCTGCTCATCGCCTGCGTCATAGTTTTCCTGCAGATCTACCGCGAGACCAAGAACCTGCCGCATATCCCGCAGCCCTAGCCCGGCGCAGGGAGTAAAAAAAAGAAAACCCGGAGCCTTCCGGGTTTTCCTTTTGGCGCGCGCCAGTGCGCGTCAGGCCGGGTTTTCTTTCGCCGTGGATTCAGGGCAGAGCTTCCTTATGGCGCAGCGCTCGCATTTGCCCTTGCGCGACAGGTCCAGGGCCACCATTTTTTCCGCCGTGTCCCGGATCAGGGCCAGGGTCTTCTCCTCGGGCGCGGGATCGTAAGGGATGGAGATCTTCTGGGGCCCGGTCAGTATGAAATAGGCTATCGCCCCCACCTTCAGCTTAAGGGCGCGGGCCAGGCCCAGCGCGTAAATGGAGAGCTGCAGGCTGCCCGCCACGTCCCAGTTGTTCTTGTCCTCGAAGCCCATCTTGTAGTCTATCAGCTCCACCAGCCCGCCGGGCATGCGGTCCACACGGTCTATGGTGCCCTTCACGCGCCATTTCTCGAAGGGGAATTCGAAGTGTTTTTCGGAATACATCACCTGCGCCGGGTTCTGCTGGAAGTGGAACCACCAGTTCTCCAGCACCAGCGCGCCGCGGTTGTAGAACTCCATGCTCTCCTGCGGCGTGCCGTAGCCCTGGTGCAGCCAGGCGTCCTCGTAATACGCCAGCAGGTCGCCCAGGTCCCCCGGGCGGGCGTGGAAGCTGGCCAGCGCGCGGTGCACGCTGAGCCCCAGCGAGGAGAACGGGGACTGCGGGGCGAACTTGCGCTCGACGTAGATGAACCTGTACAGGAACGGGCAGTCCAGGTAGGCCTTGATCTTGCTGTAGTTCAGTTCGAAGGGATCGAATATCATTTAATTAGCGCCGGGGGCGGGCGCGCGCTACTCTTTGAGCGGGCGGAAGAAATCCACGCTGGTGTCGCCGTATTTTTCCTGGCGCACGTGCTCGAACCCCGGCGGGGCCAGCGCCGGCTCTTTCTTGTGGTGCTGCACCACTATGGTGGCCTTCGGATTGACTATCTTCGCCTCCGCCAGCAGGTTCAGCGTCTCCTGGCTGTAGAAGAGCGGCAGGTTGTCCTCGGTGCGGTAAGGCGGGCCCATGAAAACTATGTCGTAGCCCTTGTAGTCGGAGAAATGTTCCAGCCACTTCAGGCCGCTGAGCACGTCCGCCTTCAGCGCCTTGGCCTTCTCGGTGAAGCCCAGCGCCAGGATGTTCTTCTCTATCACCTTCATGCACTGCCCGTCCTTTTCGACGAAAACCGCCTTGGACGCCCCGCGGGACAGCGCCTCCAGCCCCACGGCGCCCGTACCCGCGTACAGGTCCAGGAAGACCGCGCCGGTGATATAAGGGCGCAGCATATCGAACAAGGATTGGCGTATCCGGCCGGAGATCGGCTTTACGAATTTATCCTTCGGTATGGAAAATATCTTCCGGCCGCCATGCGTTCCCGCTATTATTCTCATCATAAATGTAATTTTGCCGCAACAATTCCTTAATGGAGGAAAATTTATAATATAATTATAGTAAATACCGCGTTCGGTCAGGCGGAGAATAAAAAACATGGCAAACCCCGACATAGTAATTGTAGACGACGACCCCATGGTGGGCGAGCTGTCCCGCGACCTGCTCACGGACGCCGGCTATACCGTAACCCTTGTCCAGGATTCCATGCAGGCCATTCCGACCATCAAGGCCGAGATGCCCCGCCTGGTCGTGACCGACATCATGATGCCCGGCATCACCGGCATGGATATCTGCAAGGCGATCAAGTCGGACCCCGCCCTCAAGCACATGAAGATCATCGTGGTCTCCGGGAAATCCTACCAGGTGGAGAAGCAGCGCGCTTTCCAGTTCGGGGCGGACTTCTTCCTGCAGAAACCCTACAACGTCGAGACTTTCTCCTCCACGGTAAAGAGCATCCTGGACGGCGGCTCCGCCGACGCTTCCCCCGCCCCCGCGGCCCCCGTGGCCCCGGCCATCATCCACGAGGGCGAAGCCGTGCAGGCCAGCGACCTGGACGCCGGCCAGATCCGCGTCACCGTCTGGGGCGCCCGCGGCCTGCCCCACGTCATGCCCAACAGCGCGTCCCGCTACGGCCGCCAGACCTCCTGCGTTTCCGTGGAGACCAAGGACCACCTTTTTGTGATGGACGCCGGCACCGGCATAGTGGAGCTGGGCAAGGAAATAGTCGCCAGGAAGCGCTACTACAAGGACATCTGGGTCTGCCTGACCCACTTCCACCTGGACCACATCCTGGGCCTCGGCAGGTTCGCCCCCCTCTACGACGCCAACTTCTCCATCCACCTTATCGGCGCCAACGACCCGGAAAAAAGCCTCAAGGAAGTGGCCCAGTCCACCTTCTACAGCTCTTTCTCCCTTACCAAGCAGCCCCCCAAGGCCAAGATCGACATTTACGAGATCCTCGAGGACAACTACGAACTGTTCCCCGGCGTGAAGCTTTCCTCCATGTACGCCAACCACCCCACCAGCACCATGATCTACATGCTGGACATGCTGGGCAAACGGATCACCTACGCCCCCGACAGCGAGATCTGGGGCGACGCCACCGCCTTCCAGGACTACGACGAAAAGCTGGGCGGGTTCGTGCGCGGCTCGGACCTCCTCATGCACGACGCCGTCTACACCGACAAGGATTACGAAACCCGCAAACACGAGGGCCACTCCGGCCTTTCCGTGGTGGTGGACTTCGCCGCCGAAAAAGCCCAGGCGCGCGACCTGGTGCTGTTCCACGCCCACGCGGACTATTCCGACGAGGAACTGGACAAGATGCTGGCCGACGCCAAGGCCCGGGCGGCCGCCAAGGGCTTCGCCCTGGAATGCCACCTCCCCGTGGAAAAACAGACCTTCCTCCTGCAGGGCCACACCTAAAAACGGGGACAGGCTACTTTTTTTGGAAAAAAGTAGCCTGTCCCCGTTTTTTATTTCGGCGGGCGGGGGCTCAGCTGTGGCCCTGGGTCAGGTTCACCGCGCGCTCGGGGATCACGCCGAAGCGCTCTTCATAGCGCTTCACGTTCTCCACCAGGGCCGCCAGCAGGCGCTTGGTATGCACGGGGCTCGAGATCACGCGCGAGCGCAGCTTGGCCTTGGGCTGGTTGGGCTGCAGGAAAAGAAAATCCAGTATAAATTCGGTTTCGCTGTGGGTCACGCCGGCCAGGTTGGCGTAAGTGCCCTGCGCGGTCACCTCGTCCATCTGCACTTCCAGCTGCATGGGTTTAGCGGGGTCGGGTTTGTTCTCAGCCATAAGGCCTCCTTGGATTCGCGCCGGTAAACTGGCGCGGCTTTAAAAGTATAATATATTTTAAGGAGCCAAAAAATGAAACCTACAGCTTTTTTAGCGCTTTTGTTCTGCCTGTCCGCCCCGGCGGCCGCGCAGACCGACCTCAGGTGCCCCGAGCTAAAGCCGAAAACCCGGTCGCTGAAGATCTCCCGCATGCAGCCGCTGCGGCGCGGCAAGGTCTGGCTGGAAGGCACGCCTAAGAGCGTGGCCGCCGTCTCCTGCGACCTCTACGGCATGAAGACGGAGGAAGCCGAATACGACGGCAAGAACCTGGTGCTCAAGCACACGTTCGTCTACAAGGAAAAAGAGGAGGCCCGCGCCCTCTGCGACACCCTCAAGTCCGAGGAAAAGCTGACCTCCACTTTCAGCGAGGAGGCCCGCTCCGCGCTGGACGACTTCTGCCGGCGCAACAAGAAGAAGGATTTCGGGGCCGTGCTCGTTTACGACGCCTCCCCCGCCGGCGGCCGGGAAAGCGCGCGCAAGCCCGTGCGCCAGGTCTTCCGCCTTTACAACCCGCGCGGCTTCGTCACCGAGGAGCTGGCCTTCGACCCGGCGATGAACCTGGAATCGGCCGCCCTGTTCTCCTACGACAAAGCCAATAACCTCGTGGAACTCACCGTCAACGACTTCGACGGCAGGCAGCTCAGGCGCGAAACCTTCACCTGGGACAAGGCCACCAGCTCCAGGGCGCACGCCGAATACGGCGCCAACAACGAACTCCGCAAAAAGACCGTCTACGAGCTGCGCGAGGACGGCACGCTGCGCCGGGAAGTCCGCTCCGCCTACGACTCCGGCGAGCAGCCCGTGACCCGGGCCGAGGTCTATTGTGACGAAAAAGGCCGTCCCCAGAAGGAACTGGCCTACGACGCCGACGCCGCCGAGCCCAAATTCGAATATACCTACGCCTACAAGTACGACCCCAAAGGCAACTGGACGCTGGAGCGGAAAACCCGCGAGATAGTTTACAACGGCAACCGCATGGCCGACACCCAGTACGCCCCCGAGATCACCAAGCGCGAGTTCCAGTACTACTAGCTCCGCAGTTCACCCGCAAAAAAACCGGCCCCGCTTAAACGGGGCCGGCGTTGTTTTAAGAGAGTCGACTTATTTGCCCGCGACTTTCTTCACGTTGACGGCCTTGGGGCCCTTGTCGGTGTTCTCGGTCTCGAATTCAACTTCCTGGTTTTCAGCCAGGGTCTTGAACCCTTCACCGGTTATTGAAGAGTGATGCACGAAGAGGTCTTTGGAACCGTCTTCAGGGATGATGAAACCGAAGCCTTTCTTGTCGTTAAACCACTTTACTTTACCTTTTGCCATTTGCTTATTTACCTCTCTAATTTTTTTACTGATGCTACAGGGTCGTTTCCGGCCGTTAAAACTATTATATATATTTTAAAGCGCCGCACAACACCCGGCGCCTTAAAAGTTCCGCCTTACTCCTCGCTCCACTTGATGAACAGCGGCATCAGCGGGTTCACCGCGTCCGGGTGCCTGCCCATCACGCGCACCGCGAAGTCGTGCCGGCCGCTCTTGTAGCAGGGGATCTCGCCCTTGTAGACGTAGGCGTCGCCCATGCGCGCGTCGTGCGTCATGGACACGGCGCGCCCGCTCTTGAACAGCGCCTCGCCCCCCGCCGTGCCGACGTACAGCTGCACGTCCACGTCCTCCGGCTGCAGGTCCCCCAGCCAGACGATGGCGCTCACCGGGATCTTGGCCCCGGCGTGCACTTCCATCTCCGGCTTGAACTGGTCCGTCACCACTTTCACGCGGGGCCAGTTCTCCTCCAGCTTTTTGCGCCAGCGCGCCAGCTCGGCCACGCGGGAATTGTCGGCGAATTTTTTGGAAGAGCGGTGCGCCGTGGTATAGAACTTCTCGTAATACTCGCGCAGCATGCGGTTGGTGTTGAAGTGCGGCACCAGCTTCTGCACGCAGGCCTTCATCATCTTCAGCCAGCCGCGCGGCAGGCCGGCGGCGTCCCGGTCGTAATAAAGCGGCGCCACCACCTTCTTGATGATATTGTAGATGGATTCCGCTTCCACGTAATCGCGTTCCTCGTCGCTGTTGTAGGCCTCGGTGCCGCCTATGGCCCAGCCCACGTCGGGGGAGTAGCCCTCCTCCCACCAGCCGTCCAGCACGGAGAGGTTCATCACGCCGTTGATCACGGCCTTCATGCCGCTGGTGCCCGAGGCTTCCAGCGGGCGGATGGGGTTGTTCATCCACACGTCCACGCCCTGCACCATGTAGCGGGCCACGTTCATGTTGTAGTCTTCCACGAAGATGATGCGGTTCTTGAAGCGCTTGTCCATGGACAGCTTGGCCACGGCCTTGATGTACTCCTTGCCGTGGGTGTCGGCCTGGTGGGCCTTGCCGGCGAACACGAACTGCACCGGCATTTTCTCGTCGGTCACCAGCTCCAGCAGCCGCTCGAGGTCGCGCATGAAGAGGGTGGCGCGCTTGTAGGTGGCGAAGCGCCGCGCGAAACCTATGGTCAGGTACTCGGGGTTAAGCACGGTCTCCGTCTCTTTCAGGATGGTCCTGTCCGCGCCCAGGCGCTGGTGCTGGCGCTTCAGGCGGTCGCGCACCAGTTTCACCAGTTTCACCTTGCGCACCATGTGCGTGTCCCAGAATTCCTTGTCGTCGATCTCGGTCACTTTGCCCCAGTCGCAGGAGTCCGGCACGTTGTTCTGGCCGCCGGCCAGCGCCTTGCTGTAAAGCTGGTGATGCTCGTGGCTTATCCAGGAGCAGGTATGCACGCCGTTGGTGATGCCCTCTATCGGGATCTCGTAGCGGGGCAGCTGCGGCCACATCTTGTGCCACATGTCGCGGGAAACGTCGCGGTGCAGAAGGCTTACGCCGTTCAGGAAAGCGCAGAGCCGCATGGCCGCTACCGTCATGCAGAAGCCCATGGAGGAAGCCTCTTCCTTGCCGATCTCGAGGAACTCGGGGAAGGTCAGCCCCAGCTCGCGGGAGTAGCTCTCCAGGTATTTCTTGACCATGTCGAAATCGAAATACTCGTTGCCGGCCATCACGGGGGTATGCGTGGTGAACACGGAGGAGGACCAGACCACCTCGCGCGCCTCGGCGAACGACAGCCCGCGGTTCTTCATCAGCTGGCGCATGCGCTCGAACAGCAGGAAGGCGCTGTGCCCCTCGTTCACGTGGAACACCGTCGGGCTGATGCCCATGGCCTCCAGGGCCCGGGCGCCGCCTATGCCCAGCACGATCTCCTGGCGGATGCGGTTTTCCCGGTCTCCGCCGTAAAGCTGTTCGGTTATGGTCCGGGCGGCGGGAGAGTTCTCGGGGAGATTGGTATCCAGCAGCACCAGCGAAGTGCGGCCCACCGGCACCTTCCAGATGCCTATCTGCACCTTTTCGCCGGCCAGGTCCACTTCCACGCGCAGCGGGCGGCCGGAGCCGTCCTTAACTATCTGCACCGGCATGTTGTACCAGTCGTTCTCGGGGTAGCGCTCCACCTGCCAGTTGTCGCGGTTCAGCACCTGCTGCACGTAGCCTTTCTTATAAAGAAGGCCCACGCCCACCACGGGCATACCCAGGTCGGAAGAAGATTTAAGATGGTCGCCGGACAGCATGCCCAGGCCGCCGGAGTAGATGGGCAGGCCCTCGCCTATGCCGTACTCCATGGAGAAGTACGCTACCTGCATGTCCTTGTCCTGGTCCTGCCGGTTCTTGGCGAACCAGGTGTCCTTGTAGGCTATGTAGCTCTCGAATTTCTGCTTTATCTCGGCCAGTTTGCCCAGGAAATTATTGTCCTTGCTCAGTTCGTCCAGGCGTTCGGGGGCCAGGGTGCCCAGTATCCATTTGGGGTTGCGGTGGGAGCGGTGCCAGAGCTCTTCGTTGATGCCCACGAACATCATTATGGCGTCCCAGTTCCAGGTGAACCACATGTTGGTGGAAAGTTCCTCCAGCGCCTTGAGGCTGTCCGGCAGGTTGGGAATAACGTTAAAAGATTTGATTTTCATTTTTTCTCCACACGTACGGCATTATCCGCGTCTGCCTTAATTCTATTAAATTATTAGCTTGTGAAAAACCGCCCTGCCGCGTCTTTCCGGCGGCGCCGCGCGGCCTTTCCACTTTCCACTTGAACTTCCCCCCGCATTTCGATATAATAGTTTCACAGTCAGTCAGGTCAGCGTTTCATATTCGGGCGTGTAGCTCAGTTGGGAGAGCGCCTCCATGGCATGGAGGAGGTCGCAGGTTCGATCCCTGTCACGTCCACCAAATTTCAAAAAAGCCCCGCAAGGGGCTTTTTGATTTGGTGGTCGTGAAGCAGGCCATAATCATGGCCTGCGCCAGGGATCGAAAGCCGGACCTGCGAGGCCACCAGGCCGCAGCAGGGAGGCGGGGTCGCGACCCCTGGCGAGCGACGGCGAGCCAGGGAGTTGTGACCGATCCCTGCCGACAAAAGTTACCCTCAAGCCAGGGAGTTGTGACCGATCCCTGCCGGCTACCCACTTCCCCCCCGTCTTTTCCCCCTATATAATAAATTAGTATAGTTCTATAAATTACCGCAGTTGGAGACCCGATAAAATGGCCGACGCCCTTCCCGTTCAAAAACCCGCCGGCGGAAAACCCAGGCTTTCCATCATACAGCGCTCAGTCCTTAATTTCATGACCGGCCTGGGCCTGAAGCCCGGCGCCCGCCTGCTGGACGCCCCCTGCGGCGCCGGCGCCTTTGCCATAGAACTGGCCGCCAAAGGCTACGCCGTCTGCGGCGCCGACGTGGAACCTTCCGCCAAAGGCCTGCCCGGCATAGAGTTCCAGTTCGCCGACCTGGAGCAGTCCCTCCCCTGGCCGACGGCCGATTTCGACGCCGTATTTTCCCTGGAGGGCTTCGAGCACCTGGAGAACGGCTTTCACCTCTTAAGGGAATTCCACCGCGTCCTTAAACCCGGCGGCCGCCTGGTGCTTACCACGCCCAACATCGTTTCCCTGCGCTCCCGCATGCGCTTCTTCGGCAGCGGCTTCTTCCATAAAGACCCCGTCCCTCTCAACGAGTCGGCGCGCCACCCGCTGCACCACATAGGCCTCTCCACCTTCCCCGAGATCCGCTACGCGCTGCACACCACCGGCTTCCGCCTGGAAAGCTGCTCGTACAGCTGGATCAAGCCCGTAAGTTTTCTTTACGCCGTCTATATCCCCTGGATGTGGCTCTACACGTTCATCGCCTTCCGCAGGGAGAAAGACCAGGCCCAGCGCGCAAGGAACCGCGAGATCCGCGCCAGCCTTTTTTCCCTCCCCCTGCTCTTCGGGGAGAACCTTATCTTTTCGGCGCGCAAGCAGTAGCGCCGCCGTCCACGCCATGCCGACCGTCACCGTAGCCATCATAGCCCACAACGAACAAGCCAAGCTCCCCCTTGCCCTGAAAAGCGCGGCCTGGGCCGACGAACTGGTAGTGGTGGACTGCGGCTCTTCCGACCGCACCGGCGAACTGGCCCGGAATTCCGGCGCCAAAGTCTTTACCCGCCCCAACAGCCTGGCCGTCTACGTCAACAAGCAGTTCGCCGCGGACCAGGCCACCTCGGACTGGATCTTCATCCTGGACGCCGACGAGGAGATCTCCCCCGAGCTGCGCGAGGAGATCAAAGCCTCGGTCGCCGCCCCGGCCGGCTGCGCGGCGTTCAAACTGCCGCGCCGCAACTACTATTTCGGCCGCTGGCTGCGGCACGGCGGCAAGTACCCCGACGCGCAGCTCAGGCTTTTCAGGCGCGGGGCGGCCCGGTTCGCCCCCCTCCCCGTGCACGAACGGCTGGAAGTCGACGGCCTGGTCTCCGCCCTGAAGTCCCCCCTCGACCATTACCACTGCGCCTCTTCGGAGGACATGGAAAGAAAAAGGCTTTTCTACAGGGAGATGCTGGTCCTCTCTTACGGGCTCAAAGGCAAAACCCGGTTTTCAGCGCTGCTGCGCCCCTTTGTCCGCTTCCTCTCCGGCTACTTCCTGAAGCTGGGCTTTCTCGACGGCGGGCCCGGGCTGAAGACGGCCCTGATGGATTTCTGCATCGTGACGGACGCCGGGGTAAAATATTTCCTGGACTTCCCGGGGCACGCCAAGCCGTCCCTCTAATTGTTAGAATATCCCTTTATGGAAAACCGCCTCACCGTATTCCACCTCGACGACGGCAAAGAGCTGCGCGGCGGCCAGCGCCAGCTGCTGTACCTTGCCAAGGAACTTTCGCGCCTGGGCCACGCCAATACCGTGGTCTGCCGCGCCGGCTCCCCGCTGCATAAAGCCGCGGAGCGCAAGGGCTTCCCCGTGCTTACCCTGCCCTACTTTTTCGAATGGGACCCCGTTTCCGCCCTGCTGCTGCGCCGGGCGGTAAAGAACCTCGGCGCCGCCGCCGGCTCCCCGCCGGTGCTGCATTCCCACACCTCCCACACCGCCGCCATCTCCTGGCTGGCCTCCGCCGGCCTCGACTGCGTGCGCGTCGCCCACCGCCGCGTGGACTTCATCCCCGGCGCTTTTACCGCCCGCTTCAAGTACGCCAAAGCCCACAGCGTCATAGCCATCTCCGACGCGGTAAAGGAAATACTTCTTAAAGCCGACGTGCCCGAGGAAAAAGTGGCGGTGGTCAACAGCACCATCGACCTGGACGAAACCCCCTGGAAGCCCGGCGAGTTCCCCGCCTACCGCGCGGCGGCCCGCCAGGCCCTGGCCGCCGAACTCGATATCCCCGCCGAAGCTTTCTGGGCCGGTTCGCTGATCGCCCTGGTCCCGCACAAAGACCCCGAGAACATGGTCCGCGCCGCCGCGCTGGTGCTCAAGGACGCCCCCGAAACCTTCTTCCTTATCGCCGGGGAAGGCCCGCTGGCCGAGAAAACCGCCCACCTGGCCCGCATGCTCAAGATCCAGGACCGTTTTAAACTTATCGGCTACCGCAGCGACCCTTACAAGATCCTGGCCGCGCTGGATATGTTCGTGCTTTCCTCCGCGGAAGAAGGCATGGGCAGCGTGCTGGTGGAAGCCATGAACGCCGGCCTGCCCATAGTAGCCACCACCGCCGGCGGCATCGGCGACGTGATAGAGAACGGCGCCAACGGCCTGACGGTGGCGCCGCGCGACCACGGCGCCCTGGCCGCCGCCCAGCTCAGGCTGATAGCGGATAATGAACTGCGCGAGCGCCTGGCGGGCGAAGCGCACCGCCGCCGCGAGGATTTCTCCTCCCCGCGCATGGCGGCCCTGACCCTTAAATGTTATGAAACAGCGATTGAAAATTTTAAGCGTAATAGACATCCCCTGGAATAGCGGCCTGGCCGCTTACGCTTTCGACCAGGCCCTGGCGCTGCGCGCCGGCGGCCACGCCGTTACCTTCGCCTGCCCCGCCGGCAGCGCCGCCGCGGACTTCGCCGTAAAAGAAGGCTTCACCCATTTTTCCATCCCCGGCCGCAAAGACTATCACCGCCTGCCGCTTGCCCTGCTGCGCCTGCGCTCCGCCATCCGCGATGAAAAAATAGACGTAGTGGCGGCCCAGACCGGCCGCGCGCAGACCCTGGCTTACCTGCTGGGCCTGCCCATCGTGCGCGTAAAAGCCGACGCCAAAAAACCTTCCGCGGGCTTCACTTTCTCCGCCGTGGCGCGCACCATCGTCGCTTCCGCCTGCATCGAAGACCTCTACCTCAAAGCCGGCCTGGACAAGGCCAAACTTGCGCTGATACGCCAGGGGATCAACCCGCCGGCCCTGCCGCCCCGCGCCCCGCGCCAGCCTTACCGCGTGGGCCTGCTGGGCCGCCTGGACCTGGTAAAAGGCCATGTCTGCTTCCTGGAAGCCGCCGCGGTGCTGCTGCGCGCCGGGGCGAACGCGGAATTCCATATCGCCGGTTACGAAGCCAATATAAAATACGAAGAACTCCGCAGCACCGCCGCGGAGTTGGGCATAGAGAAGAAAGTTTTTTTCCACGGCAAGGTGGACGGTCCCTTCGGGTTCATGAGCTCCTGCGACCTGGGCGTGATCGCGTCCCTGGGCAGCGAGGCGGTGTCGCGCGCGGCCCTGGAATGGCTGGCGGCCGGCAAACCCCTGGTAGCTTCCGCCGTCGGCAGCCTGCCGGAATACGTCGCCGCGCCCTGGCTGGTCCCCCCCGGCGATTTCCAGGCCCTGGCCGACAAACTGGCCGCGCTGCTGGCCGACCCCGCGGGGCTGGCTGCCCTGGGCGAAGAGAACCGCGCCCGGGCCCGCAGGGATTTCAGCCCCGCCGCTTTCGCCGCCGCCACCTGCGCCGTCTTCGAACAGGCCGCCGCGCCTTCCGCCTGACTCGCGGTTAACCTATGCCCACGCTTTCCATCGCCATGATAGCCAACAACGAGGAGAAGAACCTTTCCCGCTCGCTGCGCAGCGCCGCCTGGGCGGACGAGATAGTTTTTGTGGACTGCGGTTCCACCGACGGCACGGTCCTGGCCGCCAGGGATTTCCCCGTAAAATTATTCTCCCGCCCCAACAGCCGGGCCGTCTACGTCAACAAGCAGTTCGCCGTGGACCAGGCCGCCTCGGACTGGATCCTCATCCTGGACGCCGACGAGGAGATCACTTCCTCCCTGAAAGCGGAGATCCGGCGCTTTATCGCCGCGCCGGGTTTCGTCGCCGCCCAAATGCCCCGCCGGAATTTTTATTTCGGCCGCTGGCTCAGGCACGGCGGCAAATACCCCGACACGCAGCTGCGGCTTTTTAAACGCGGCTGCGCCCGTTTCCTGCCGCTGCCCGTACACGAGCGCCTTGAGGTCGACGGCCCGGTGGGGCGCCTCAAAGAGCCCCTGCTCCACTACCCGTATTCGGACGAAGAAGACCAGCGCCGCAAACTGGCCTTCTACACGGAGATCCTCACCCGCTCCTACGCCCTCAAAGGCCGCAGCCGCCTGTCCGTACTGCTGCGCCCCTTCACCCGGTTCTTCTCCGCCTATATCCTCAAGTTCGGTTTCCTGGACGGAACCCAGGGTCTTAGGACCGCCCTTATGGATTTCCGCACGGTGCTGGCCTCGGCCCTGCTCTACATAAAGAAACCGGCCGAAGGGCCCATCGATAAATAGGCCTTTAAGCCCTTATCGCGCGGTTAAATTGTAAGTTATACTATCTCTATGACAGCAACTCTGCGCCTCGCCCTTTTCACCCTGCTGCTGGCCCCCTCTTTCTCTCACGCCGGGCTTAAGACCGGTTCTGAAGATAACGCCGTTTTCGGCGGCCTGCCTTACCCGATAGAGGCCGCCCTTACCGCCGGCCAGAAGCTGGGCGTCGTCGGCTTTGAAACCCCTTACAGCTTAACGCCCGCGGCGGAGTACGATACCGTCCTGCTGCAGGGCGAAATGAGCGACCCGGCCCTGCGCGTGGAAATCGCCGTAAAAGGCCGTTCTTTTTTCTCCGCCGCTTCGGTTTACGCCCCGTCCTCCTCGCGCCGTTTCTCCAACGGCCGTTTCTGGGCCAGGTTCTCCGTGCCGCTTACCCGCCAGCCTTTCAAGCTCCGCGTCGTTAACCTCGGCGCCGCTGACGGCGCGAAGCTCAGTTTCTACGAGGCGGAAATGACGGTGGAGAGCCTCTCCAGGGAAGCCCCGCCGCCGCCGGCGGAAAAGCCTTATATCCCGGACCCCTCTCTTTCCCTGCCCTACAGCGCCCCTTTTAAAATGATCCGCCGCGCGGAATGGAAAGCGGAACTCCCCAAGTCCAGCTACACGCTGCACCAGCCTTTTTATTTCACCCTGCACCATACCCAGGGGAATTACCCCAAAACCCCCGAAGCCGCCATCTCCGAAATACAGTTCGTGCAGGACTACCACCAGAACGCCAAGAAGTGGATAGATATCGGCTATCACTTCATGGTTGACCCTTTCGGCAATATTTATGAAGGCCGCCCCATCAGGGTGGAGGGCGCCCACGTGCTCAGCCGCAATACCGGCAACATAGGCATCTCCATCATGGGCAATTACCACCCGCCCGTGTCCAACCCCGTCACCCCGGCCTCGGCCGGTTCTTTCGTCACCATAGGCCGCTACCTCAAGGACACCTACGCCGTTAACGTCAGCAGCTTCTACGCGCACCGCGACATCGGCAACAGCGACTGCCCCGGCGACGACCTCTACGCCAGGAAAGCCGAACTCCGGGACCTTATCTTCACCCCCCAGCCCGCCCCTCTCCCGGTCAACCTGTCCGACGCCCCCCCCCTGACCCCCGCCCAACAGCAATCCCTCACCCGCCTCAAAACCTACCTCCTCTCTATCGAGGCCTCGCCTCAATAGGAGGCGAAGCCTCGAAAAGACCTATTTTAAGCAAAAACGCCCGTTTTCGGGCGTTTTTTGCGTTTGGAGGTTCAACCTCCGGATCAGGGGATTTCGGGGGCGGTGAGGTCTTTGTAGGTTTCGCGGCGGCGGATGAGGCGCCAGGCGGCGGCGCCGGTAATAAGGGCCTCGGCGGCGCGGGGCCTGGAGTTGTACTGTGAGCTCATGGAGAAGCCGTAGGCGCCGGCTGAATAGATGGCTATAAGCTGGCCGGCCGCGGGCTCGCGCAGGCGCGCGTCTTCCGCCAGGAAATCGCCGCTTTCGCAGACGGGGCCCACGATGTCGTACACCGCCTCGGGGCCGCTGCCCGGGCCTATCAGCGCCACGGGGTGCTTGGCGCCGTAAAGGGCCGGCCGCACCAGGTCGTTCATGGCCGCGTCCACCACTATAAAATTCTTATGCCCGCCGCGCTTGCGGTAGATCACCCGGGTAAGCAGTATGCCCGCGGGGGCCGCTATGGAGCGCCCGGGTTCCAGCACCAGCTTAAGGCCGGTCCCCTCGAACACGCCTTCCACCGCGCGCGCCAGCGGCGCCAGGTCGGCCATCTCGGCGCCTTCTTTCACGCCCCACCCGCCGCCCACGTCCGCGTATTTAAGGTTGACGCCGCGGCTGGCCAGCTTCAGGATGAAGGCGGCCAGGCGCCCCGCGGCCTGGGCGTAGGGCGCGGCCGTATGCACCTGGGAACCGATATGGAACTGCGCGCCCACGGGCTTCAAGTACGCGGACTCGGCGGCGTACATATAGATCTTCTGGGCTTCCTCGAAAGAAACGCCGAACTTGGTGCCCAGCTTGCCGGTGGCGATGAACTTATGGGTGTGGGGGTCCACGTCGGGGTTTATGCGCAGGGAGAAAGGCGCGCGCGTCTTCAGCCTGGCCGCCGCGCGCTCCAGTTCCAGCACTTCCTCGAAGGACTCCGCGTTTATGAACAGCACGCCGGCCTTCAGCGCGTACTCCAGTTCCTCGGGGGTTTTGCCCACGCCCGAAAAAATTATCTTGCCGGGCTCGAAACCCGCCCGCAGCGCCCGGTAAAGCTCCCCGCCGCTTACCACGTCGGCGCCGAACCCCTCGGCCGCGGCCAGGGCGCACAGCCCCGCGCTGGAGTTGGCCTTCATGGCGTAGCAGAACAGCGGGGCCGTAGCGCGGAAAGCCTTCTTGTAAGCCCGTATCTGTTTAAGGAAAACCGCCTTGGAATAAACATAGACCGGCGTGCCGGCGCCGGCGGCGATCTTCTTCAACAAGGAAGGTTTGAAATATTTGGCTAGCATACGTATAGGATATAAAAAAAGCGGGGGTTTCCCCCCACTCTTGTGGTCTCAAAAAAATTTGCTCGGGGGGGGAATCGAACCCCCACGCCGTTAGGCACACGCCCCTCAAACGTGCGTGTCTACCAGTTCCACCACCCGAGCATAGATCCATTTTGCCGGCCCCGGGTTCTTCCCCCTCGGTAAAGCCGCAAAAACCGCGTATAAAGAACTTTGTATATTTTACCAAATTCAAAACAGAAAATGTAAAATATGGGAAATGACGGAAATACTTTACCTCCTGGCGGCGCTGTTCTTCCTGCTGCTCAACGCTTTCTTCGTGCTGTCGGAATTCGCCGTAGTAAAAGTGCGCTTTACCCGCCTCGAAGAACTGGCCGCCAAGGGCGTTAAACGCGCGAAAATAGCCAAGGACGCGGTAGCGGACCTGGAGGCCTATCTTTCCACGGCGCAGTTGGGCATCACCATCGCCAGCATCGGCCTTGGCTGGGTGGGCGAACCCGCCCTGGCGCATATCATCACCGCCGCCTTCGCCTTTTTCGGCGCCGCGCTCACCCCGGCGGCCACCCACACCGCGGCCATCGCGGTGGCCTTCGCCATAATAACCGCCTTTCACGTGGTACTGGGAGAACTGGTGCCCAAGAACATGGCCATCCGCATGCCGGAGAAGTCCGCCTTGTGGATAGCCGCCCCCTTCAAGTTCTTCCACACCGTCTTCTTCGTGCCCATGTGGCTGCTCAACGAAAGCGCCAACCTGGTGCTGCGCGCGCTGCACATCAAGGCCAACCAGGAGGACACGGTGCACTCCGACGAGGAACTGCGCATGATCCTGGGGCAGTCCCAGGAGCACGGCAAGATCTCGCTCGGGCGCCTGATGATGTTCGAACACCTCTTCGACTTCGGCAAGACGCGGGTAAAAGAAGTCATGACCCCCCGCAGCGCCATCAGCTTCATCAACACGGCGCTGCCCTGGGAGGACAACCTTAAGGTCATCCGGGAGAAGCAGTACTCCCGCTACCCCCTTACGCGGGCCGACGGCGTCATAGACGGCTACGCTCATTTCAAAGACATGGCCGCCTGCTTCATCGCCCGCAAAGCGGCCGCCCAGCCCGAGCTGGCCGCCATAAAGCGGCCCCTCCTGGAAATTTCGGAGGAGATCTCCATAGAGCGCGCGCTCAGGGATTTCCAGGAGAAGCGCATACAGCTGGCGCTGGTAAAAAGCGTTAAAGGAGAGGTCACCGGCCTGCTTACCATGGAAGACATCGTTGAAGAACTCACCGGGGAAATACGCGACGAATTCGAACAGCCGCCCAAGCTGCTGCTCAGCCGCCTGCTGGTACGCCACGCCTGCGAGCTGGAACTTAAGGAACCTGACCGCTTCAACGCCATAAAGGAACTTCTGTCCAAGCTGCACACGGCCTCCCCCACCTTCGACATGGACGAAGCCGTAAAGGCCATCACCAAGCGCGAGACCAACTTCTCCACGGCGCTGGGGCACCAGACCGCCTTCCCCCACGCCCGCCTGGCCTCGCTGTCGCGGCCGCTGCTGGCCATCGGCAAAAGCAAGGAGGGCATCTATTTCCCCTCCCCGGACTCCCAGCCGGTCAGGATCATGTTCCTCATCCTCACGCCTTTCAACGAACCCACCCTGCAGCTCAATATCCTGGCCCAGTTGTCAGGCCTTATCTCCAACCTGACGCTCCGCAAGCGCCTGTTCTCGGCCAAAACCCCCGAGAACCTGCTGGACATCATCAACACCTTCGAAAACAAAGTAATGAAGTAAAAATGGGGACAGGCTACTTTTTTTCTTAAAAAAGTAGCCTGTCCCCATTTTTACGCCCCAAGGCAAAGAAAAAGCCCCGCGAGCGCGGGGCTTTTCTTTTTTGACCTGGCCTTGTTTACTTCTTAACCGGGGCGGCTTTCGCCGGGGCCGCGGGGGCCGGGGCTCCGGCCTGGGCGGACGCTTCGCCCTGGGTGGGCGCGCCGGGCGCCGCGGGGGCGGCCTGCTGCTGCAGCGGGTACTGCTGCACCACCGAGCTGAAGCGCTGGCTGTTGCCGAAGATGGTCAGCAGCAGCGAAGTCACGGCGAACAGCGCCGCGCAGCCGGCGGTGAACTTCTTTATGAAGGAAGTGCCGCTGGCCGCGTTGAACAGCGAGTCGCCGCCGCCGCCGAACATGCTCAGCGCCGAGCCCTTGCTGGTCTGAAACACGACGATGGAAACTATGATCACCAGCGCCAGCACCACGTGGAATATAACGATAAGGTTGTACATTATTAAGTTCTCCTCCGATTTATTTCTGCGACAAAGCCACCAGCCCCGGCAGCTGCTTCCCTTCCACGAACTCAAGGCTGGCGCCGCCGCCGGTCGAGCAGTGTGAAATATTTTCGCCCTTCACCTTGGCGGTCTTGAGCACGCTCAGGGTGTCGCCGCCGCCCAGGATGGTGGTGGCGCCGTTGCGCGTGGCTTGCGCCATGGCGTTGGCCACGGTTATGCTGCCGCTGGCGAAAGCGGGCGTTTCAAAGATGCCCACGGGACCGTTCCAGAAGATGGTCTTGGACGCCTTGATCTTGTCGGCGAACAGCAGCTCCGTGCGGGGCCCTATGTCCACGCCGGTCCAGCCGTCCGGCACGGCCATCGCCTGGGTGATCTCCACTTTGGCGTCGGGCTTTATCTCCTGCACAATGCGGTGGTCAGCCGGCAGCAGCATCTCCACGTTGTTGCGGTGGGCCTTCAGGATGATGTTCTTGGCCTCTTCCACCTTGTCCGCCTCAAGCAAAGAATTGCCGATATTGGTATTCTGCGCGGCCAGGAAGGTGTAAGCCATGCCGCCGCCGATTATCAGGGTGTCCACTTTCTCGATAAGGCTGTAGAGCACGGACAGTTTGTCCGCCACCTTGGCCCCGCCGATGATGGCCAGGAAAGGCCGCACCGGGTTCACCATGGCGCGGTCCAGGTACTCCAGCTCTTTCTGCACCAGGAAGCCTATGGCCCCGGGCAGGTGCTTGGCGATGGCCGCGGTGCTGGCGTGCGCGCGGTGCAGGGCGCCGAAGGCCTCCTGCACAAAAAACTCGCCGTGTTTGGCCAGCAGCTTGGCGAAAGCCTCGTCGTTCTTCTCTTCCTCGGCGTGGTAGCGCAGGTTCTCAAGCAGGACTATCTCGCCCTTCTTGGCCGCCGCCACTACTTTATCCGCCTCGGGCCCCACGCAGTCCGGCGCGAAGTGCACTTTCACCCCGGCCAGCTTCTCCAGATGGGCCGCCACGGGCTTAAGGCTGTATTTAGGTTCCGGCTTGCCTTTGGGGCGGCCCAGGTGGGCCATCAGCACCACCCTGCAGTTGCCGTCCAGCAGCAGTTTAACGGTCTTCAGCGTCTCGCGGATGCGGGTATCGTCCGCTATCACGCCGTCCTTCAGGGGCACGTTGTAGTCCACCCGGACCACCACGTTCTTATCCACCAGGCGCGAATCCTGCACTTTGGCCAGTCTCAGAACGGTCTTGTTTTCCGTGGTCATATTAAACCTCTCAAATTGATACCGCGGCCGGGCCGCGTCAAGCGGCCCGGCGCGGTCACTGTTATTTCCTAAGCAGCTTCTGCACTATCGCTTTCAGGGCGGGCTTGCGCTCTTTCAGCCGGTACGTTACGCGCACCGACGGCTTGTTGAAGTTCAGGTGCTTCGCCAGGTCGATAGGCGTGCCGACGATGACCACGTCCGCGGGGATCGCGTTGATGGTCTTCTTCAGTTCCGCCATCTGGGCGTCGCCATAACCCATGGCGGGCAGGATGTCGGTGATCTGGCTGAAGTTCTCGTACACCTTCTTGATGGTGCCGATCGCGTAAGGGCGGGGATCCACGATCTTCGCGGCCTTGAACTTCCTGGCGGCCACGTGGCCGGCGCCGAAGTTCATTTCGCCGTGGGTCAGCGTGGGGCCGTCCTCGACTACCAGCACCTTTTTCCCCTTCACTATCCCGTCGATGGTGACGGGGCTTTCGGCCTCTATGAGGATGGCCTTGGGGTTCATCTTCTTGATGTTTTCCTTCACCAGTTTCACCTGGGCGGCGGACGCGGTATCAACCTTGTTGATTACGATCACGTCGGCCATGCGCAGGTTCACGGCGCCGGGGTGGTAGCTGGCTTCGTTGCCGGCCCTGAGCGGGTCGGTAACGACGATCTGGAGGTCGGGCTTGTAGAAGGACATGTCGTTATTGCCGCCGTCCCACAGGATGACGTCCGCTTCCTTCTCGGCGCGCTTGAGGATCTCGCCGTAATCCACGCCGGAGTAAATGATGTGCCCGGCGGCTATGTGCGGCTCGTACTCTTCCATCTCTTCGATGGTGCACTTGTGGGTCTTCAGGTCTTCCAGGGTCTCGTAGCGCTGCCAGGTCTGCTTGACCAGGTCGCCGTAAGGCATGGGGTGGCGTATGGCCACTACTTTCAGGCCCAGGCCCTTGAGGATGTCCGCTATGTAGCGCGTGGTCTGGCTCTTGCCGCAGCCGGTGCGCACGGCGCAGACGGAGATCACGGGTTTGCGGGACTTTATATAGGTATGTTCGCCGGAGAGCAGCTTGAAGTCCGCGCCGCAGGCGAGCACCAGGGAGGCCTTGCTCATGATGGTCTGGAAAGACACGTCGGAGTAGGCGAATTCCACTTCGTCCACCTTAAGCTTCTTGATCAGCTCGGGCAGCTCTTTCTCCTCGTATATCTTTATGCCGTTCGGGTACTGTTTGCCGGCAAGCTCTTTGGGATACTTGCGGCCCGCTATGTTGGGGATCTGGTAAGCGGTGAAAGCCACCACTTCCACGTCCTTGTTGTCGCGGTAAAACACGTTGAAGTTATGGAAGTCGCGGCCGGCGGCTCCCATGATCAGCACTCTTTTCTTAGCCATTGTTGCTCTCCTATCGTAACACAAACACGCCGGGCGTCTTAGGGTCCGCGCAGCGCGCGGACCCGACCCCCAGGCTAAATCACAGGCCTTTCTTTATCATCAGCAGGGCCAGGTCCACCACGCGGTTGGAATAACCCCACTCGTTGTCGTACCAGGCCAGCACTTTCGCCATATTGCCGCCGATCACCTTGGTGCTCAGGGCGTCCACGCTGGAGCTCAGCGGGGAATGGTTAAAGTCCACGGAAACGAGGGGCTCGTCCACGTATTCCATGATGCCTTTCATCGGGCCTTCGGCGGCCTTCTTGATGGCGGCGTTGATCTCTTCGGCGGTGGCCGGCTTGGCCAGCGTCACGGTCAGGTCCACCACGGAGACGTTGGGCGTAGGCACGCGGATGGCGAAGCCGTCCAGTTTCCCCTTCAGCTCGGGCATCACCAGGGCTATGGCCTTGGCGGCGCCGGTGGAGGTGGGGATCATGCTGACGCAGGCGGCGCGGGCGCGGCGCAGGTCGCTGTGGGCCATGTCGTGGATCTTCTGGTCGTTGGTGTAGGCGTGGATGGTGGTCATCAGGCCTT